>Ga0157379_10000119_pt1 | contig 54670 bp, 54 predicted proteins | sample S25metaG_FD_121802 | JGI IMG/M metagenome (GOLD analysis project Ga0157379, IMG submission 121802) | Switchgrass rhizosphere microbial communities from Kellogg Biological Station, Michigan, USA - S2-5 metaG | ecosystem: Host-associated > Plants > Roots > Rhizosphere > Soil | place: USA... | reverse complement strand
GGCCAGGGTCTGGGCGGGCCGGCGCCAATGCGGCAGGCTCAGATTCACCTCGCCCCGGTTCTCGATCTTCGAGGTGCGAGCGGTGAGCGCCAGGGTGTCGGCGCGACGGAGCAGGTTATAGCGGGTCCAGCGCACATCCAGGCCCAAACCCTCGACATTGGCGTAGCTGGCGCCGAGCTCGATCGTCCGGCGCTTGCGCTCGGCCAGGCCGACCACCACCGGACGCAAGCCTTCCGGCGTCGTTTCGCTGGCCGGCGCCAAGGACACGGTCACCTGGTCGAAGACGCCGGGATCCAGCAACCGCCGCTCCAGCTCGGCCACCAGCTCAGGATCGTAATACCGACCGCTCTCCCAAGGCGCGAGCCCGCGGACCCACGCCGGATTGGTGCGGCCGTTGGTGGTCAGGCGCACGCCGTCCAGCTTCACCAGAGGTCCGGCGGCGATGCGGAAGGTCGGGGTCACGGTCTGATCTGCGTGATCGACCACCACCTCGCGAGGCTCGGCGCGCGCGTCGGCGTAGCCGCGTCGGTTGAGAGCCGCGACGATCCGGCCCTCGGCGCCCACCACGTCGGCCGCGCGTCCCGGCGAGCCAGGCGGTAGACGGATCGCCGAACTTGCAGACGCCTGGTCCGCCCGGCCCGGCTCGGGACCGACCCATTCGATCGTCGGCGCGCCCAGGACGAAGCGCGGCCCTGGCGATATGCGCACAAGCGGCGTGGGCGCGTCGCCTTCGCCGACGTCGGCTTCCACCGTGGCCGCGTAATAGCCTTCCGACCGCAACACCGCGAGGGCCGCCTCGGCGGCGTCTCGCGCGCGACGCCGCGCTTCGAACCTCGTATCGACGGCGCGTTCGGTCTCGCCGATCTCTGCGAGGATGGCTTGGCGCAGGGCTGGGTCCAGATCGCCTTCCACACGGGCTCGCGGTTGGTCGGCCAGCGCCGGCGCAGGTAGCGATTGGACGCAAACGGCCGCGACAGCGGCGACGGCCAAGACCAGTCGACCCAAGCTGGCGAATCCTTTGCGGCCCGGCCTCAGATGTAGCTTCCACGCGGCGGCCTGTCGACCAGCGCGGCAGCCAATCACAGTGATGCAGCCAGCCGGACCCAAGGCGATCTGGCAAGATGTCCAGAGGGTGTGAACCGCGTAGAATAAGACGCAACTAAAACAAGCTGCACAATAATGGGAGTTTTCGTCCCAACATTGTCATCAATGAGGCGAATTACATAATCGAAGCATATGATATGAGGCTGTTTCCGGACGATCTAAAAACATAAAGCTTAGCAACAATAGATCGTTGCTCCCGGAAAATTTCCTCTCTAAGCGCGGCCAAGGGGGCCGTGGAGGGGATTCAACTTGGCTTATCAGACCTACGCGGGCGCGTGGCTGCCCGAAAGCGTGCAAGGCTGGCAGATCACCGGCTCCACGCCCTACACGACCTATTACGGTCCAAATCAAAACAACACCTGGGGCGTCACCGGCGACGGGGCCGTCCTCACGGGCGGGACGCGGGATGACTACTACTGGCTCACGAACCCCAGCCAGGTCCCGGTCGAACAACCCGGCGGCGGGACCGACACGGTGCGCATCTGGCAGAACTACGTCCTGCCGAACAACGTCGAGAACCTGATCGTCTTCGGAAACGGCCAGTACGCGATCGGCAATTCCGGCGACAACATCATCCAGGCGCTGGGCGCGGACAACATGCTCTACGGGGGCGCCGGGAACGACGTCTTCCTCGGTTCCGGCGGGTCGGGCACCACCTTCGTCATCGGTCATGGCGAAGGCGACAAGGCGATCCAGAACTTCAACGTCTGGACCGACACGGTGCGCATGATCGGCGGCGCCTTCACCACCTTCGACCAGGTGCGCGGGGCCATGACCCAGCAAGGCTCGGACGTGGTGCTGAACGACGCCGGCACGCACGTCGTGTTTCGTAACACCACGGTCGGCGCCTTCCAGGCCCGCGACTTCCAGCTCCCGCTCGACTATTCCAAACTGGGATCCCAGACCCTGGCCGAAGAGTTCGACAATCCCTCGACCATCGGTGTGAACTGGCGTCCGTCGTTCGGCGACGACAAGTGGAACATCGACAGCTTCACGCTGCGCAACAACGGCGAGAAGGAAATCTACACCTCGCCCAGCTTCACCGGCACGAGCGGCTCGTCACTGGGGCTCAATCCGTTCTCATTCTCGAACGGCGTGATGACCATCTCCGCGACCCAGGTGAACGCCTCGCAGGCCTCGCAGATGTGGGGCTACAACTACTCGTCGGGCATGCTCTACTCGAACTTCAGCCAGACCTACGGCTACTTCGAGATACGCGCGGAGCTGCCCAAGGGCCAAGGCTTCTGGCCGGCGTTCTGGCTGCTGGGCGACAACAACCGCGAGCTCGACGTGCTGGAAGCGCTGGGCACGAACACGCGCCAGCCGAACTTCGCCCTGCACACGCCGGCGATCTCGCCAGGCTACAGCTACCACGGCTTCAATCCGTACGCCGACGGCTTCCACACCTACGGCATGATGTGGGACCCGCAGCACGTCACCTTTTACGTGGACGGCGTGGGGGTTTGGCAGACCGATACGCCGTCCGACGCCAACCAGCCCATGCACCTGATCGTCAACCTGGCGGTCGGCGGCAACTGGCCGGGCTCGCCGGACGGCTCGACGCCCTGGCCTGGCCAGTTCAAGGTCGATTACATCCACGCCTTTAATCTGCCCGGCGTGGGCGTGAATGCGAGCGCGCCGCCGCCCTCCGCATCGCAGCCGCCGACCTCCGCCACCCCCCCGCCTAGCACCAGCTCGCCTTCGACCGGTGGCGGCGTCGCGCTGACCGCCTCGAGCCCCTACGCGACCCTGACCGGCGGACCTGCCGCCGACACCATCACCGCCAGTCTGGGCTACGACACGCTGACCGGCGGCGGGGGCGCGGACCGCTTCGTTCTCGCCCAAGAACCCTGGGCGCCGATCCACATCACCGATTTCCAGGTGGGCGCGGACACCCTCGACCTCTCGGCCCTGTTCCGCACCTATGGCTACAACGGCTCCGATCCTGTCGCCGATAAATGGGTCTATCTGCAGAGCGATGGCGCCGGCGGGACCATCGTGCGCTTCGACCATGACGGGCCGGGCCCCAACCCGCTCTGGCCGAACACCATCGTGGACCTCGAACACCTCTCGCCGAACGGGCTCACCTGGGCGCAACTGCAAGGCTCCGGCGCCGCGTCCGGCGGGGGCTCGACCCCGGTCTCCACCAGCGGGGGCCAGGCCCTGATCTCGCCCGGCCCCTACTCGGCGCTCGCCGGGGGCGGCGGGGCCGACACCCTCACCGCCAGCGTCGGATACGACACCCTGACCGGCGGCGGGGGCGCAGACAGGTTCGTCTTCGCCCAGGAGCCCTGGGCTCCGATCCACATCACCGATTTCCAGCCCGGAGCGGACAAGCTCGACCTTTCGGCCCTGTTCGCCAAGGCGGGATACTTCGGCTCCGATCCGGTGGGCGACCACTACATTCTGGTGGCCAGCGACGCCGCCGGCGGCTCGATCATCCGGTTCGACCGCGACGGCGCAGGACCCAATCCCGTGTGGCCGAACACGATCATCGACCTGGAGCACGTGGCGCCCGCCCAGGTCAGCGTGTCGGACTGGATTCTCCACTAGGCGGGGTTGAAGACGCCGCTGCGAACTGGGCTAGGCGCTGCGGCGGGAGAACGCCCTTGCGTGACGTTCTGGCCCACCGTCCGGAACGGGGCCGGCACGGCGCGCCGGTGGGCCGTCGTAGCCCGCCGCAGCGCACCTAAGATGGGGGCGTCCCGGAGCGCGGCGCAATCCCCCTAGGCGCCCTGGCGCTCGCCCGATCGTCGTCTATGCTGGACCTTGGTGGGGGAACAGCCGGCGTCCCTCGTTCGCTATGGGGCCGCCATCAGAACCGGAGGCGTCCGTGACCAAGAAATACAGGATTCCCAAGAAGATCGCGGGCATCAAAGTCCCCAAAGCGCTGCGTCGGGGCCTGCGGGACATGGCGGCGAACCAAAATGGGCGCGTCATCCTGACGGAGGCCCTTGTGGCCGCAGGCGCGGCCGTCGCCGCCGCCCGAACCCCTCCCGGCCCGAAGATTCGCCAGATCGACCCCAAGGCTCGGCCCAATGTCGACGGCGCCGAGCGGGCGCGCGACAAGGCCCCTGCCGGGACTGTCGGCATGGCCGCCCTGGAGGATGCCGCGCGGGCGTTCACCAGCACCCTGCGCCAACGCGAGGTTGCAGAGGCGCCCCCGACGCCTGACCCCGGCGCGACCGGTCCGGCCGGCGGCCTTGGCGTCGGCGCGACGCACTAAGGCGTCCGAGAGGCGGCGAGGCGTCGGGCCTCAGCTGCAACCCCGCCCCTGACCCTTGTCGAATCGGGCGAAGCTCGCCCGGTCGCAAGTTGGAGCGCGGAATGCGGATCGCCGTCTGCCTCTCGGGCGCCGAGCGCCTCGAGAGCGAAGCCTTCACCCACTTCACGCGCAACCTGCCCGCCGAGGCGCAGGCCGACCTTTTCTGCTTCTTCTGGGAAGGCGGTCCGCTTAGCGACGAGGCCGCCCTGGGCGAGCTGATCCAGAACAAGAGCGAGGGGCGCTACGGCTCAGTCGAGGTGCAGGTGGGCCGCGACTTCGTCATGGACCTCAATCTCCAGGCGATGGTCTACCCCGAGACCAACCTGGAGAACGTGGTGCGGATGTACCGCGGCATCCGCCGGTGCAACGATATGAAACTGCGTCGCGAGATCGCCGAGCGGCGGCGCTATGATCACGTGATCCGCACGCGCGCGGACATCCAGCTCGCCTCGCCCCTGGACCTCGGCAAATTCATGCCGCTGACCCGCGAGTTCATCGTTTTCCCGGAGAACGGGCACTGGCGGGGCGGACTGAACGACCAGTTCGCCTTCGGCGCCTCGGAGAAGATGGACATCTATTCGCTCGTGGTGGACTACATCCCCGAGCACTGCGGCGCCGGCTGCCCCTTCCATCCGGAGACCCTGCTCCGGTTCCACCTCAACCGAATGGGCGTGATGCCGATCCTGGCCCCGATCGCCGTCCAGCTCGTGCGCAGCTAGCCGTCCACAAGATGCTTGTCGCCCATGACGCTGGGCAGCTTGACCACCACGGTGACCACGTCGGTGAGCGCCAGGAAGTCGGTGACCTCGCCGGGCTCGATGGTGAGGATGTCGCCCTCTCCCCAGTCGCGGCCCAGCATGCGCACCCGGCCAGAGACGATGGCGGTCAGCTCGACCGCCACGGCGTGGTAGTGAGCGGCCTCCTGGTCGCCCGCCGCGTAGCGCTTGATCGCCACCTCGCAGGCCTCGCTGCGGATCGCTGCGGGAGCGAAGTCGCCGACGAACCAGCCCTTGGTCATCGCCTCCAGCCGGTCATGCCTCATGCGCGCCGACCCTCCAGGGCGTGCTCATAGGCTTCCACCTGCGAGAGCGCCTTGAGCGGATGGTACTGGTTGGCCGCCAGCGGGAACGCCGCGATCCGCTTCTGATCCAGAATCAGCTCGTTCAGCGCCGGGCAGATGAAGAACCGGTCCTGCACCTGGGCGTCCTTGAGGATCATCTGCTGCAGGGCCTCGAAGAAGTCCCCCGCCCGCCGGAACCAGAAGAAGCCGGCGCTGGCGTTGCGGCTGATCGGCCGCTTCTCGGCGGCCTCGGTCACCCAGCCCTCGGCGTCCAGCCGCACATAGGCGTAGCGCGGATGCAGGCTCTCGAAGGTCATGACCCCGGCGTCCGCGCCCTTGGCGCGGAAGCCCTCGATCACCTGGGCGTAGTCCACCTCGATGTGGTCGGTGGCCGAGACCACGACCAGCTCGCCCTCCAGGTCCACCTTGCCGAGCGCCAGCATGGCCGTGCAGGCCGCGCCGCGGGTCTCGCGGCGGATCTCCACCACCGCGGAGCCCGGCGCCATCAGGGCGGCGATGTCCTTCAGGTGGTGGCGCTCGACGTCGGCGCGACGGAAGCAGAAGACGAAACGCGCCTTGGGATCGAAGCCCAGCGCCTTCACCTGCCGCTCCAGAACCAGCCCGTCCTCCAGCTCCGAAAGCCAGATGGGATAGGCGTCGGCGGCCTGCGGGCCGGGCTCGCCCGCCGCCAGGATCAGGACGTTCATGCCGCCTCCCGAAGCACGGTCTCGATCCGCCGCTCGATGTTGGCGAGGCAGACCTCGTCGACGTCGCGCACCACCAGCACGTGCGCACCCGACGCCCGGGCCGCCTGCAAGCCGTGCTCGTTGTCCTCGACGATCAGGGTCTCGGCCGGCGAGACGCCGAGCTTCAGCATGGCCGCGAGGTAGATGTCCGGCGCCGGCTTGGGCCGCTCGACATCCTCGTTGGAGAGCATCAGGTCCAGATGCCGGGCCAGATGCGCCCGCTGCATCATCGCCTCCACCGTGGCCCGCACCGAGTTCGAGGCCACCGCCAGCTTCAGGCCCCGGGCCTTCAAACTCGAAAGCGCAAATTGATGAATGAAGGTCGGCTTGCAGCGGGTGTTCACCATTTCCATCGTGTAGGTCTGCTTCAGCGTGTTCAGGAAGCCGTGCAGCTCCCGCGGCAGATCCTCCGTGGTCGACAGGATCTCCAGCTTCTTGCGCGTGGGGAGGCCGTCGAAGGTGGTCAGGTGGTCGGCCCGGCTGATCTCGAGCCCAAACAGCCCCAGCGCCCGATTCAACGCCTCGTAGTGCCACTCCTTGGCGTCGATCAGCACGCCGTCCATGTCGAACACGACAGCCTTGATCATAGGTCGAGCCCCATCCTCGCATCGTCTGGCCGATCGGTGCACAGCATCACCCCCGCCAACCCCTTCAGCCTTCGCAGCCGCGCCCAGAGCGGTGCGGGGTCGCGCCCGTGCAGCTCGGAGGAAACCACGCAGACGGCCTTGCCCACCGACAGGTGCCCGGCCACCGCGCCTGCGTCGATCCAGGCGTCGTCGGTGAAGGAATCCAGCCAGACCCCCTTGGCTTGCGCATAGAGGATCGGCTCGGGCTCCAGGTCGCTGTGTCGGGTGTAGAAGGGCAGCCCCAGACGGGCGTAGCGCACGGTCTCCGGCCCCGACATGTCGAAGGCGAACCAGTGGGCGTCCCAGCCCTCGAAAGCGCTCTGCAGCAGCGGGGCCAGGCCGTCGGCCTTGACGTTCACCGCCAGCGGCAAGCCGCGACCGCGAAAGATCTCCAGCAATTCCGCCCAATCCATCTCGCCGCCCGCCGGCGGATCATGGGACACCACGAGGCGGCCCGCCAGGTCGCGGACGTCGGTCTCGGTTCCGAAGCCGGCCGCCACGGTCCGGTCGAACGCCGCGCGGGTGTTCTTCTCCGAGGGAGCCCGCCAGTAACCGCGGTGACTGATGATCTGCACGGTTCAGGCCGCGACCCTGCGCGAGATCGGCAGGCTGAGGAACAACTCCAGGTCCGCCGGCACGCCCAGGCCGTACATGCCGTTCGCCTCGTTCCCGATGTTATGGATGCCGATCCGGGCCCCCTGCTCGATCAGCATGTTGTAGACGGGCGCGACGTAGAACTCGCCGTTCACCCGCAGGTCCCTGGCGATCATCTCCCGCGCCGCACGGGCGAAATCCCGACCGTGGGCGAAATTGTAGACCCCGACCGTGGCCTCGTCGGAGATCGGCACCTTCTCCGCGAGCTGCGTCGCCAACCCGCGCTCGTCGACCGCAACGAAGGACCACTTCGGGTCGCTGGCGGTCATGGTCATGATCATGCCGTCCAGGCCGTCGGTCGCGTCGAGATAGTCGTCCATGGAGACATCGAGGTACTGATCGGCGTTGGCGATCATCAGCGGGCTGTCGTCGAGATAGGCCTCAGCCGTCAGCACGCTGCAGGCGGCGCCTTCGGTGACGCCGTCAAGCTGCACGATCGCGCAACCGGGCGTCCAGGCCGCGAGACGCGGCTCCAGGCCATAGGCGGCGACATGCTCGCGCTGGCAGATGAAGACGAAACGGTGCGGGCGGCTCGGACGAAGGTTGTCGATCACCAGCTTGATCATCGGTACTCCACGCACCGAGATCAGCGGCTTGGGGTCCTTGTACCCGGCGTCGGCGAAACGGCTGCCGCGCCCGGCCATGGGGATGACGATAGTCAGCGGCTGTTGCGGCATGGCGGCCCCGATTCGACGCTCGGAGCATACGCGTGCGGGCGAGTCGCCCCCAGCGGCGAGGCGCCGCCCTCAGTCTCGTCGGCGCAGCATCCGCTCTTCGCCCGGACCGCGCACCACCTCGACGGGAGCCAGGGCGGCCAGGCGCTTCAGGACCTCATCCTTCCCATCCAGCACCAGCACGCCGCTGAAGCGGGTCGCTCCGGTGCGCGCATCCGTCGTCCGCAGCGGGATGGCGAACCTGCGGCCCAGGTCCTCGGCGACTTCGGAGAGCGGCGTATCGCGATAGATCAGCCGATCCTCGGTCCAGTCGAAGGCGTCCTGCGGATCGACGGTCACGACTCTGGTTCGGCCGGACGACTCCTCGTGGGTGAGCTGATCGCCCCGGGCGAGCGTCACGGGATCGGCCCGACGGGGGTCGGCAGGCCGGACCTCGACGACGCCCCGGCGCACGGTGAGCACCACGCGACCCGCCCGCCGCCGCAGGTTGAACTCGGTCCCAACCACCCGGACATCCTGGTCGCCGGCGTGGATCAGGAACGGCCGCGCGCGATCGTGCGCCACGTCGAAGGCGGCTTCGCCGTCCGCCATGGTGACGCGCCGGGCGTCGGGATCGAGCCGCACGGTCATCCGGGAGCCGGCGTTGAGCCGGATGCGCGTCCCATCGCCCAGTTGCACCTGCCGCAACTGCCCGGCCGGAGCCTCGTAGACCGCCACGGCGCCCAGCGAGGGAGCCAGCGCGCTCATATTCACACGGAAGAGAGTCACGCCGGCCACGACAACGGCCGCGGCCGCCGCAGCCGCCGCGATCCAGCGGCGATAGCGAGGCGCGCTCTGCGCCCTTGCGCGGCGGCGCGCAGGCGACGGCGCAGGCGTCGCGTCCAATGCACGCCGGAGCTCCGGCGCATGGTCGTCCATCTCCGCCCACAAGGCTTCCAGGCGGTCGTAAGCCTGGGCGTGTTCTGGCGAAGCCGCCAGCCAGCGCTCGAACGCCAGCCAGTCATTGGCGGAGGCTTCTGGAGCCTGCAGCCGCACGAGCCAGCGGGCCGCCTCGTCGGCGGCGTCCTGCCCGGTCATCTGCTGGCGTCCATTCATCCTCTGGTTGCGTCCTTCACATTTTTAACGCAGCCCTCGAATCTATGACGCCGCCATCGTCGTTTCGCCTCCACAAGCGTCACAAAGATCATGCGAGCCGCTCGGCCAGATGCCGCAGGACGGCGATCATGTGCTTCTCGACGGCGCTGCGCGATACGCCCAGCCGCGCGGCGACTTCGGCGTGGCTCAGGCCATCGAGCTTGTGCAGGCGAAAGACCTTTTGGGTTTGAGACGGCAGCTCGCCGACCGCGCGTATGACCGCCTCCAGGCGCTGACGTGCGGCGACCGCCGCCTCGGCGCCGGCTTCGTCGGCGACGTCCAGGTCGCCGATCCTGGCGTGATTGACCTCGCGCCAGGCCGCGTCCCGCGCCAGGCTGCGCCGCTCGCCCCGCATGCGCTGCAGCATGAGGTTCGTGCCGACGCGATACAGATAGCCGATGGGATTGCCGATCTCCTCCTGCGGATCGGCGGAGGCCAGGCGCAGGTAGATCTCCTGCACAAGATCCTCGGCGGCGACGTCGGACCTCAGCCGCTGAGTGAAGAACCGCACCAGATCGGACCGCCGCTCAAGGAACAGCTCGATGAGCGCCGATCGTCCCGCACTGTCCAAGCTCTCTCCCAAACGTCGCACCGGATTCGGCTCCGCCTCACCCGGCGGCGCCTCCGCGATCATACTCCAGTTCGTCAAAAGCTGCGCTCCAGGCGCACACCCAGGGTGCGGGGTCTGAGCGGGGTCGATTGGGCCTCGCTCACGAAGGGGTCTCCGAAGGCGAAGGTGTCGCCGCGCTCGTCCAACACATTGTCCACATAGACCTGCAACCGCCACACGCTGTGGGCCAGATCGGCGGCGACGCGCCCGACCCCATACCCCCCCATGCCGCTCGCCGGGCCGCCTTCGAACGTCAGGTAGGAGCGCCCGACATAGGCGTATTGCGCGGAGATCGCCGCTTCGAATCCCGCTCTGGGGCTCCAGCGGTACCGCACATCGGCGGCGCCCATCCTCTTGGGAACGCCCGGAAGAGTGCTGTCCTCGCGCGCCGGAAAGACCCTGGCGTTCTTGGTGATCTCAGGGTTTTCCAACAGGCCGTTCAGGCGAATCTGCCAGTTGACCGTCGGGGTCCAGGCGACATCGAACTCGATTCCGGTGTTCGAGCCGTCGCCGATATTGACGGTGATCGGCAGGCCGGACGCGAGATACTGGTCCGTCTGTACGTTGCGCCAGTTCGCGTAGAACACCGCGGCCCGGACCCTAAGCGTGCGGTGCAGGAACGCCGCCTCGCCGCCCGCTTCGTAGCTCCACAGCCGGTCGGGTGAAAAACGACGGCGGAAGGTTTCCCCCCTTCGGGCCTCGACCACCGCAAGCGGGAGGTTGAAGCCACCAGTGCGGAAGCCCTCCTGCACCTGGAAATAGGCGACGCGGTCCGGCGCCGCCGCATAGCTGAGCCGCAGCTTCGGCGCGAAGCCGTCGTCCCTCAGGTCTAACCGCCGCACCGTCACGTTGGGCTGCAGCTCGAAGGTGTCGGAGGTGTTGCGCAGCCAGCTGATGAAAAGCCGCCCCCCAAGCGTCGCCGAAAGCCTGGGCGTGATGTCGTAGTGGAACTCCCCGTAGGCCGCAGCTTCGGTCAGGCCGTCGCGGCGGTGGTAGACCGAGCGCATGGCCGGCGGTTGAAGCGATTTCAGATCTGCGCTTTGCGGCTGGCGCGCCCTGCCGACGAACAGTCCGCCCAGCCAGTGCGAGCGGCCGCCTGGCGCCGATGTGAACTCGGCCTGGGCCATCGACATGCCAACCTGCTGCCTTTCGTCGAAGGCGGCGGGCCCGCGGGTGTCGAAGGCGTTCGAAGCGTCATAGCGCGTGCGCAACCGATGCTCGACGCCGGTCGCCGTGATCTGCAGGTCGCCCCACCGCAGGGATCGGCTCAGCGTGGCGCTGAACACCGAGATGTCGTTGTCGTGGGGCTCCCGAACCCGGTTGCTGCGCGACAGCACGCCACCGCCCAGGGTGTACTGAGTGTCGGCGTTGTCGATCTCTTGGTGGACCCCGCTCAACAGGATACGCCAGTCGCCAGCGGGGATCAGCAGGCTGAGCCGGCCGCCCCACCGGCGCGTCTGGTTGATGTCGGTAAGGCCGCGACGGGGATTGTCGATATAGCCCCCGAGCTGCTCGTCGTAGGCCACCATGCGAACGGCCGCTCCCCGCCAAAGGGGCAGGTTCAACATCACGTCCCCTGCCGCCGAGGGGGCGCCGCGCTGGGTGAGCGCGCCCTCCACCGCCACCGAGGCCGAATAGCGCGACGGGTCCGGCTTGTTGGTGACGATGCGTATGATGCCGCCGATCGAACCTGAGCCGTACAGGCTGCCCTGCGGCCCGCGAAGCACTTCGATCCGCTCCACGTCGGTCAGTCGAAGCGCCGGGTCGGGCGCGTTGTAGGTGATGGGCGTCTCGTCGAGGTAGAGGCCGACCGTGGACTGCACCAGGCCGGTGAACGAGCCGTCCGACAGGCCGCGCACAAAGAGCTTGTTGCGGCCGGGGCCAAGGTTCGTCGCCGCCACCCCGCCCAGCTGAGCAGCCGCGGACTGGACAGTCACGCCCCCGATCCGGCCGAGCTCCGCGCCGGAAAGGGCCGAGACGGGAAAGGGGCTCGCGATCAGCGGCTCGGCCCGCTTTTCAGCCGTGACCACCAGCTCGTCGATCGCGGCGACGCCGATCGGAGCTGCGGCGGGCTTCGGACGGGGCGGCCTCGCCTCCGGATTGCGGGGCGAATCGTCCAGCACCCGAAAGGTGCGCGCGTCGATCACCTGGACCCGGCAGCCGGGCGGCAACAGCTGCTCGAGCGCCCGTTCGGCGGCCATCGCGCCCTGCACCGGACGGCTGTTTCCACGGCAGAACTGGGAGGCGCTCCAGCCGACCGAAACATCGCCTTGCAAGGCGAAGCGCAACACCGCCTGCTCGACAGGCTCCGCGGGAAGCCGGAACAGCTTGGCGCGCGGCGCCGCCAGGGCGGCCGGAGCCCCTACGGTGGCCGCGACGGATACGCCCAGGACAAGCACGTTAAGGCGGTGTAACGTCAGCGGCGTCATACAGTTGGCGGAAGTGACCGCGGGGAACCCACACTATTCATGCCCGCAAGTCCATCCGGCGCCCCCATCCAAGACGGATCCGATTTCCCCGAAGAGGTCGCACGCGCCTGTGAGACCGCCTTCAGCGACAGTCTGGCTGCGTCGGACAGTCGCAGTCAGCCCTTCCCCCACCGCCTGCTCGAAAACACCCTGCCCGCGGCCGTGGTGGACGGCCTCCGGCGCCTGCCCTTCGAAGCGCCCGATCTCGGCGGGGTCTCCGGCGCCCGCGAGGCCCACAACGACAGCCGCCGCTACCTGGACCCGGCGCTGATCTCCGCCTCGCCGCTCTGCGCCGCCGTAGCGCACGCCTTCCAGTCGAAACGCACGGCCGAGGCCGTCTCCAACGCGCTCGGCGCCGATGTCTCCGGATGCCACCTCCGCATCGAGTACGCCCAGGACGTAGACGGCTTCTGGCTCGCGCCGCACACCGACCTTGGGGTGAAGCGCTTCACCCTGCTCTGCTATCTGGACCCGAACGATCGGCCCGATCTCGGCACCGATCTCTATGAGGCGCCGGAGCGGTGGAGCTCCCGCGCCGACTTCCGTCCCGGCGCCGCCCTGGCCTTCGCCCCCTCCGACCGGACGTGGCACGGCTTCGAGCCGCGGCCGTTCGGTTGCGTTCGCAAGTCCCTGATCGTCAACTACGTGACCTCGGAATGGCGCGCCCGCGAACAGCTCGCCTTCCCGGATCGCCAGGTCGGCGAATAGGCCCCGGGGCGGCCTCACCATACCCAAGGGATCAGCCGGAACCGCACCTTGCGCGCATAGTCCGCGTAGCCGGAAAGATCCCGGCGCAGCAGGGCCTCCTCTCCGAGCGCCCGGGCCGCGATGAGCGGCACGAAAACCACCATCCCCGCCAAGCCCCAGAGCGAGCCCAGAAGTAGCGGCGCGCCCAACATGAACACCAGGCTGCTGGCGTACAGCGGGTGGCGAACCACCGCATAGGGTCCGTTGGTGATCACAGTCTGCCCGCGCTCGGCCTGCACGCGGATCGTGGTCGCGGCGAAACGGTTGGCGCGCAGCACCAAGAACCATCCGACGAAGGAGGCCACCATGAGGGCGGCCCCCAAACCCTGAGCCCACAGCGGCGTATGCGACCAGCCGAAGCGGCGAGCGTCCAGCGCCATCAACACGAACCAGCCCAGGAAACAGGCCAGGATCGCCAGCATGATCGCGCGGTCCCGCGGTCTCTGGCTCCTCGCGAGCGGCGAGCGCATCCGCTCGACCAGCAGGGCCGGATCGCGCCTCAGCAGCCAAAGGCTCGTGGCCTCGCTGCCCAGATAGAACAGGATCAGGAATGCCCAGCCCTGCGGCCAATCCAGCGTTCCGGCCGGAAGGAACAGCAGGAGCGCGCTGAAGGCAAGGCCGGTGACCGAGCGGACGGCCATGGCGCGGATAAGCAACCCCGTCGGCACGTTCACCCTCCCTTCGCCTATCGGCTGAAGGCTAAGGCGCCCGAAGTTACGGGCCTAGGACATTGTTTAGGCTGGAATCACCGTGAAAATGGTAGGCCGGGTGAGGTTCGAACTCACGACCATTCGATTAAAAGTCGAATGCTCTACCACTGAGCTACCGGCCCGCGACGCAGGGTGAGGCCCAGGGCGAAGCGGCGCGGACCTTAGGCGCCGGGCCACGCCCGCGCAAGGGGGCCTTAACAGCGCTGCATGTGTGTCTAATATCGCGGGATGCGCCGATCCGTTCTAGTCGCGGCGAGTTGCGCCGCGCTGTTTTCCGCCCCGGCCGCCCAGGCCGACGAACCCGCCCCGTCGAATGACGCGGGCCGCGTCCGCACCTCCGATCAGGCCAACCGGGAAAGCATCCAGGGCGCCGCCCAGGCCCCGCTGCGCGACCTGAACGTGGTGCGCACCAAAATCCCGGCGGTGCTGCAGGAGGCCATAGCCGACCCGTACAAGCGGCCTGCGATCCAGAACCGCTTTTCCCGCAAAGCCCAGTGCGCCCAGCTCGCAGAACTTATCCGGCCCCTGGACAACGCGCTGGGCGCGGACCTCGACACGCCCTCTAAGGATGAGGACGACCTGCTCGACAAGGGCCGCGGCCTGGCGCTGGGCGCCGCCGCCTCCTTCGCCTCCGACGCCATCCCGTTCCGCGGCTGGGTGCGCAAGCTCACCGGAGCGGAGAAGCACGACCGGCTGGTCACCGCCGCCATCATCGCCGGCGGCGTACGGCGGGGCTACCTGAAGGGCCTGGGCGAGGCGCGTGGCTGCGATCCCCCCGCCACCCCTTCCCATGTGCTCACCGGCCTTGCGGAAGAGGCGGCGAAGACGAAGCAGGAGGCCGAGGAGCGACGCCGCCTCAAGTCGCGCTATCCGCCTCGCTGACGCGCTCGGTAAGCGTCGCGGAAGGGCCCCATGCGGCCCTCCGAAATGGCCGCGCGCATCTCGGCCATCAGCCGCTGGAAGAACGCCAGGTTGTGCCAGGAGAGCAGCACCTGGCCGAGGATCTCGTCGGCGCGCACCAGGTGGTGCAGATAGGCCTTGGAATAATCGCGGCTGGCGGGGACGTCGCCGTCCGGATCGAGCGGGGAGTCATCCTCGGCGAAGCGCGCGTTCTTCAGGTTGACGGGACCGTCCCAGGTCCAGGCCTGGCCGTGGCGGCCGGAACGGGTGGGCAGGACGCAGTCGAACATGTCCACGCCGCGGAACACCGCCTCGACGAGGTCGGCGGGCTTGCCGACGCCCATCAGATAACGCGGCCGCTCCGGCGGCAGCATGGCGGGCGCGAAGTCCAGCACCTCGACCATGGCCTCATGGCCCTCGCCCACCGCGAGCCCGCCCAGCGCATAGCCGTCGAATCCGATGTCGATCAGCCGCTCGGCGGACTCGCCTCGAAGCGTCGGTGACAGGCCGCCCTGCTGTATGCCGAAAAGCGCCTGACGCTCGCGCGCGCCGAACACGGCCTTGCATCGCGCCCCCCAACGCGCCGAGCGGCGCATCGCCTCGGCGGCGCGATCCTCCTCCGCCGGCAACGCCACCAGCTCGTCCAGCTGCATCACGATGTCGGCGCCCAGCAGGTCCGCCTGGATCTCCATCGACCGCTCGGGCGAAAGCTCATGCCGCGCGCCGTCGATGTGGCTCTGGAAGGTGACCGCCTCCTCGGTGACCTTGGCGATCTTCGAGAGCGACATCACCTGGAAGCCCCCCGAGTCGGTCAGGATCGGCCGCTCCCAGCGCATGAAGCGGTGCAGGCCGCCGAGCCTGGCCACGCGCTCGGCGCTGGGGCGCAGCATTAGGTGGTAGGTGTTGCCTAAGATGATGTCGGCGCCGGTCTCGCCGACCTGGTCCACCGTCAGGGCCTTGACCGTGCCGGCCGTGCCGACGGGCATGAAGGCCGGGGTGCGGATGTCGCCCCGGGGCGTGGCGAGCACGCCCGTGCGGGCCCGGCCGTCCGAAGCCTCTATCGTGAAGGGAAAGGCGGCCATCAGCGATCGCTCCGCCAGAGCAGACTGGCGTCGCCGTAGGAATAGAAGCGGTAGCCGTGACCGATAGCGTGGGCGTAGGCCGCCCGCATCATGTCGATCCCCGCGAAGGCCGAGACCAGCATGAACAAGGTCGACTTGGGCAGATGGAAGTTGGTCATCAGCCCGTCCGCGGCCCGGAAGCGGTAGCCCGGCGTGATGAAGATCGCGGTCTCGCCCTGGAACGGGCGGATGCGGCCGTCCTCGCCAGCGGCGGTCTCCAGCAGGCGTAGCGAGGTCGTGCCGACGCAGACGATGCGTCCGCCAGCCGCGCGGGCTGCGTTCAGCCGATCGGCCGTCGCCGCGTCCACCTCGCCCCATTCGGCGTGCATCCGATGCTCGGAAAGTTCCTCGGTCTTCACCGGCAGGAAGGTGCCAGCCCCGACGTGGAGGGTGACGAAGCAGATGCCGACGCCCCTCTGCTCCAGCCGCTCGAACAACTCCGGCGTGAAATGCAGCCCGGCCGTGGGCGCGGCGACCGAGCCGTCCTCCTGGGCGTAGACGGTCTGGTAGTCACCCCGGTCCTGCTCGTCCTCGGCCCTGCGGGCGGCGATGTAGGGCGGAAGCGGCATGGCGCCCCGCTCGGCGATGGCCGCGTCCAGGTCCGGCCCCGAAAGATCGAACCCCAGGCTGACCTCGCCGCCCTCTCCCTTGGCCTTGACCGTGGCCTCCAGGCGGCCGAGCAGGCAGGCGCGGTCGCTGGTCTCGCCGAAGGTCACGCGGTCGCCCACCGCCAGCCGCTTGCCGGGACGCATGAAGGCGGTCCAGGCGCTGGGCGAGAGCCGCCGATGCAGGGTGGCCTCCACGGCGACGATATTGTCCTCGCGCAGCCGGCGGCCTTTCAGCCGGGCGGGGATCACGCGGGTGTCGTTGAGCAGCAGGACGTCGCCGGGACGAAGCAGGCCAGGCAGGTCGCGCACCGCGAGGTCCTGGAACGGCCGACCCGGCTCCACCAGCAGCAGGCGCGCAGCGTCGCGCGGGCTGACGGGCCGCAGCGCGATACGCTCCTCAGGCAGGTGAAAGTCGAAATCGGCGAGTTGCATGGGTCCGCGCCTCAGGCCACCAAGCCGCGGCCGCGTCAAGCTTGGCCCGTGGTAGGAGCCATCCCATGCGCCGCGTAAGACACCTGTTCGGCCTGCTGTCTGGGCCTCCAACCCTGCTGGTCGCCGCGGCGTGGACCGCCGGCGCCCTGGCCGCGCAATGGGGACGCATCGACGCCAGGTTCGACGTGCTGGCCGAGTTCGCTCCGGTGTGGCTGACCGGCGGGGCGGTCGCATTCGGCCTGGCCTTCCTGTTCCGCGGTTGGACAAGGGTTGCCATCGCCGCCACCGCCCTGGTCGGCCTGGCTTCGGCCGCCTCCTTGGTCGCGCCCGAGTTTCTGAGGGACGCCGGTCCCCGCGCAGGCGCCCAGGCGGCCGACCAGCTGAAGCTCGTCCAGCTTAACGTCTGGGCCCGCAACCGCGACCCCGCAGCCCTGCTGCGATGGCTGGACGAGGAGCGCCCCGACATCGTGGTCGTCGTCGAGAACAACGATAAGTTCATGGCCGCCCTGCGTGCGCACGGCGGCTGGCGGATCGCCTGTCCAGGGTGCGAGGTCATGATCCTGTCGCGCCGCCCCGCCCTTTCGACGGGCCTCACGCCGGGGCTTTTGGGCTCCGAGCACGTCCCGCCGTACACCACGGCGACCTTCCTCGACCGCCACGGGCCGTTCCCGGTGATCGGCGTGCACAACGCCTGGCCGACCGAAGCCGACCAGCCGCTGCAGGAGGACCGGCTGCAACAGGCGATCTCGCAGGCCAAGCGGGACCGTCTGATCGTCGCGGGTGATTTCAACTCGACGCCCTGGTCCTTCTCGCGTCGCCGCCGGGACCGCGCCTACGGCGTCCCGCGACGCGACCGCGGCGTCGCAACCTGGCCGGCCCGCAGCGGTGGTGATCCAGGCTATTTCGGCCCGCCCATGCTGGCGATCGACCATATTTACGCCGGCTCGGCCTGGGCAACCGTGAGCGTGCGTAGAGGCCCCAGGCTCAGCTCCGACCACTATCCGCTGGTGGCGGTCCTAGCGCCCGTCGCGCCGCGCTGAGCGCCTGCTGCAACGCACCGCGGCGGGCGGCGTGATCGGCGGCCTCCGCCTCGGCCTCCCGCTCCAGTTCGGCGCGGCGGCGGTCAAAGCCGGCCAGGGCCTTTTCATGGGTCGTATCCAGGGCCGCCAGGCGGGCCTCCAGATCGGCGACCTTCCGCAAGGCGGCCTTTGAGGGGCCCTTCGGCCTGGCGGACGGACGAGCGGACTTCAGGCGCGCGAGCTCGCCGCGGGCTCCCGCAGGCCGGCGCAGGACCTCGTCCGGCTTCGCCTTGGCGGCGGCCGCAAGGCCCTCGTCGTCGACCTCATGGGCCAGACCTTCCCTGAAAAGGTCCTGCCTGACGCCCCAGGCGGCGAGCGCCTTGGCCTTGGAGGTGGTCGCCACGACATAGTCGGTCAGCCCGTCGGATGTGACGAAGACTTTCAGCCGCGGCGCCATCGGAGCCCTACGGCAGGACGTCCGCCGCGTTCTCGACGTCAGCGGCCACCCTCATGCTCTGGATTTTGCCGGGCTGCCTCGGCGGCTCGCCCTTGGGCAGACTGTCCACATGCTCCATGCCGGCCACCACTTCGCCCCACACCGTGTACTGGCCGTCCAGGAACGTGGCGTTGTCGAAGCAGATGAAGAACTGGCTGTTGGCCGAGTTCGGATTCGGCGTGCGGGCCATGGAGCAGACGCCACGCAGGTGCGCCACGTCGGAAAACTCCGCCTTGAGGTCGGGCTTGTCCGATCCGCCCGCGCCGGTGCCGGTGGGGTCGCCGCCCTGGGCCATGAAGCCGGGGATCACGCGGTGGAAAACGATGCCATCGTAGAACCCCTCGCGGGCCAGTTCCTTGATGCGCTCCACATGTCCTGGCGCCACGTCGGGGCGCAGCTTGATGACCACCGGCCCCGTCTCGAGCGTCATGATCAGGAAATTCTCGGGGTCTTGGGCCATCATTTCACCTCTGCGGGAATATCGACGTCGCAGGCCGAGAACTCGGCCCCTTTCGCGGCGACCTGGCGAGCCAGCTCGGCCTTGAACCAGGCGCTCTTGGGATCAATCACTCGCACGCGCGGACGTTCCCCGGCCGGCAGGTCGGAGAGCAGGCGCACGCGCACCATGTTGTCCTGGGGAAGCGGGACCGGTTCGCCGGTCTTGATCGCCATCACCACCTCCTGGCCGGCGAGCACGCGGCCGAACGCCGTATAGCGCCGGTCCAACGCCGGCCGGGTGGCGCGCATCAGGAAGAACTGGCTGTTGGCGGAATTGGGATCCTCGGCGCGAGCCGCGCCCACCACCCCCTCGCAGAACAGGCCCCAGGCCTGGACGCGGCCGTCCTTGGTGAGCGGGGCCAGCATCATGCTTTGGCTCTGCACCGGCAGGGCGCGGACGAAACCGACCTCGTCGACAGTGCGGTCGAGCGCAAGCGCGAAGGGCGTGTCGGGGCCGCGGCGGAAGGTGAACTCGCCCGGCACGTCGGGCAAGCTCGATCCGCCCGTGCCGTTGTTCTGGGGGTCGCCTGTCTGGGCCATGAAGTCGCCGATGACCCGGAAGAAGGTCAGGCCGTCATAGACATGCTGGCGGGCGAGCTCGCGCACCCGCGCGACGAACAGCGGGGCCGCTTCGGGAACCATCTCCACGATCACGCGGCCCTTGTTGGTGTCGATCACCAGAACGTCGTCGGGATCGGGCGTGCGCCAATCGGACGGGCCCGGGCCGGCTTGCCCGGCCGGAGCCGGATGGACGGGCGCGGCGACGGCGGCCGTGGCAAGGGCCAGCGCGGCCGCCGCGAGGAGCATCGGTTTCATCAACTCACTCGTAAAAGGCCGCGGAGTCCGTGACCAGCCCGCAGCGTGGAAATTCACATCTCACGGCACGGCGTGCGCCACATTCGGGGGTTGTGGGCCGTGGTCGCGCTCTCCATGATGCCCGCAAAATCGAGGGAGATCGCATGCAGGATCTGAAGGGGCGGCGCGTCTTGGTCACCGGCGCGGCGGGCGGCATAGGTTCGGGTGCGGTGCGGGCGCTGGCGGAGGCGGGCGCGACCGTCGTCGGCGTTCGCCACAAGACCGAACCCAGCGCGGATATCGCCAAGTTGGCGACCGCCTGGCTGCAAGGCGACCTTTCCGATCAGGGCGTCGCCAATAGCGTCGTCGACGAGGCCGCGAAGCTGATGGGCGGCTTGGACGCCCTTGTCCACCCCGGCGGCACCTGGCGACCGGCCGCGCCCGAGACGCTGACGGAGGCCGACCTCGACTTCCTCATCGGCGCGAACCTGAAGTCCACCGTCTTCACCAACCAGGCGGCGTTCCGGCATATGAAGCCGCAGGGCCGCGGCCGAATCGTGAACTTCGGATCCCTCGAGGGGGTTCAAGGCAACCCGAACGCGGCGGCCTACGCCTCTGTGCGCGCCGCCGTGCACGCCTGGACACGCTCGGCCGCCAGGGCCTTCGGACCGAGCGGCGTCAACGTGAACGCGATCGCGCCGGCGGCCCAGTCCGCGCTCGCGGACTTCTTCAAGTCGACCCTCAGCAAAGAGGCGCTGGCCGAGATTGAGCAGGGGATCAAGCGCAACGTCCCGATCTTTGGACGGCTGGGCGACCCCTACGAGGACATCGCGCCGGTGGTCCTGTTTCTGGTCAGCGACGCCTCGCATTTCGTGACCGGGCAGCTCGTGCCGGTGGACGGCGGAATGATGATGCTGGGCGCCTGACGGCCTGCGGCGACGTAATAGAACGAGGAGCCCATCGGATGTTACAAGATCTCCGCCTGCACACGATGCAGCGCAATCTGGGCCTGCCGCCCATCGACCAGCTCGGCTTCGTCGTTCAGGACATGGACCGGGCGCTGGAGGAATACGGCGCGCTGTTCGGCGACTTCCATGTCCTCACCATCACCCTGACGGGAACCAAGCACCGCGGACGCGAGGTCTCGCCGACGATACGCAACGCGTTCGGCCGAAGCGGGTCGCTGGAGATAGAGCTGATCCAACCTGCCGGCGGAGAGGGGCCGCATTCGGAGTTTCTCGATCGGCATGGAGAGGGGCTGCACCATGTACGGTTCGTGACGCCGGACCACGACAAGGCCGTAAAAAGGGTGTCGGAAGCCGGTTGGACGCCGGTGTCGTGGGTGTACGTGGGCGAATACACGGCGGTCTATTGCGATCCGCCCGGCGGCCGGACGGGTACGATGATCGAGCTGATCAACCGAGCGACGGCCCCGTTTCCCCGGTGAGAGAGAAGAAGTCTAGCGGCCGACCTTAGCCAGCAGCCTGGCCTCCACCTCGGGACCGACGAAATTGCCGACGTCGCCGCCCAGGGTGGCGATTTCCTTGACGAGCTTGGAGGCGATGGCCTGGTGGCGCGGGTCGGCCATCAGGAAGACCGTCTCGATCTCGCGGTCGAGCTGCTGGTTCATGGCGGTCATCTGGAATTCGAACTCGAAGTCCGCCACCGCGCGCAGGCCGCGGACAATGACGCTGGCGCCGATGTCGCGGGCGAAGTGCATGGTCAGGCCCTCGAAGGGTTGCACCACCAGCTCGGCGCGGCCGCGGAACGGCGCCGCGGCCTGCTCGACCAGGGCCACGCGCTCTGCGAGCGAGAACAGCGGCCCCTTGCCGGCGTTGATCGCCACGCCCAGCACCAGCCGATCGACAAGCTTGACCGCGCGGCCGATGATGTCGGTGTGGCCGTTGTGGATGGGATCGAAGGTCCCCGGATAAAGCCCGATGCGGGTCATGCGACGCGGCCCCCAGCTCGCCTTGACGCTTTCGCCGCCCGGACCGCCTCTGGCAAGCCCCTTCTTGCCCCCGGGACGAACCCGCCGCTCAAGCGCCCGCCATGTAATCGCGGACGACCGGAACGGCGTCGATGCGCCGGGTGAGCTGGAACTGCATCACCATGTGCGTGCCGTAGCGGAAGCCCATCTCCGCTCCGGCCAGGTAGAACTCCCACATCCGCCGGAACCGACCGTCGTAGAGCGACGGAATCTCCGGATCGGCCAGGAACCGCTCGCGCCAGGCCTTGGCCGTCTCGGCGTAGTGCAGACGAAGGATCTCGACATCGCTGACCCACAAGCCGGCGTCCTCGATGGCCGTCGTCACCTCCGACATCGCGGGAATGTAGCCGCCAGGGAAGATGTACTTCTGGGTGAAGGCGTTGGTGAGCGAGGGCGGGCTCATGCGGCCGATGGTGTGGATCAGGGCCACGCCGTCCTCGGCGAGCTGGCGTTTCACCGTTTCGAAATAGGTGCGCAGGTTGGGCGCGCCCACGTGCTCCAGCATGCCGACCGAAACGATGCGGTCGAACGGCCCCTGGATGTCGCGATAGTCCATCAATTCGAACCGGACCTGCGACGAAAGGCCCGCCGCGTCGGCGCGCTCGCGGGCCAGGCGGATCTGCTCGGTCGAAAGGGTGACGCCGGTGACGTCAGCCCCGTAGTCCTTGGCCAGCGTCATGGCCAGGCCGCCCCAGCCCGAGCCGATGTCCAGGACCCGACAGCCTGGCTTTAGGCGCAGCTTGACGGCGATGCGGCGTTTCTTCTCGGCCTGGGCCGCCTCCAGAGGCATGTCCGGCCGGACGAAGTAGGCGCAGGAGTACTGCATGTCGGCGTCCAGCCAGCGCCGATAGAAATCGTTCGACAGGTCGTAGTGATGGGCGACGTTGCGGCGTGCGGCAACCCGGTCGTTGGCCTGCTGGATGCGCCGCTTGACCGACCTTCGGAGACGCTTGGACCAGGCGCCCCGCCCCTTAGGCCCGCGGGCGCCGCTCCTGCCGACGATCTCCAGCAGGTCCCAGACCGAGCCCTGCTCCAGGACCATGTCCTCGTCCATATAGGCCTCGGCGAGGCCCAGACTCGGATTGGCCACGAGACGCGTGAGGCCCGCCCGGGTCAGCCGCATCACCACCGGCGGCCCTGCGCCGTCACCGGCGCGCACCTCTCGCCCGCCCGGCAGCTTCACGGTGAGGTCGCCGACCTTCACCATGCGCGCGAGCAGCTTCTCGATCATCGCCCCGGCTCCAGCCTCAAGCCTCCGGCGCCTCGCCGTCGAGGAACTCGCCCTCGTCGCCGTCCTCGTCCTCGGCGCTGTCGGCCAGGCGCTCGACGGAGACCACATGCTCGTCCGCGCCGGTGCGGAAGATGATCACGCCCGAGGTGTTCCGGCCCACCATGCGGACCTGGCTGACCGGGGTGCGGATGAGCTGGCCCTGGTCGGTGACCAGGAGGATCTGGTCCCCTTCCTCGACCGGGAACGAAGCCGCGAGGCGCCCGCCGCGCTTGGTCAGGTCCTGCGCGAGCAGGCCCTGGCCGCCGCGCCCGGTGCGACGGAACTCATAGGCGGAGGAGCGCTTGCCGTAGCCCTCGGTCGAGACCGTCAGGATCACCTCCTCGGCCGCGCCGAGCTGAGCGAAGCGCTCCAGCGAAAGCGCCGTCTCGCCGGTGGCCTCTTCCTCATCGTCGGCCGCCGCGACCTCCTCAAGCTCGTCGCCTTCGCCATTCGCGGCGCGCCGATTAGCGTTGGCCTGCTTCACATAGGCCGCGCGCTCCTCGGCCGTCGCCTCCACCGAGCGCAGAATGGCCATGGAGATCACCTGGTCGCCGTCGGCGAGACGTATGCCGCGCACGCCGGTGGAATCGCGGCCGGCGAAGACGCGCACGTCGTCCACGGCGAAGCGGATCGCGCGACCGAGCGCGGTGGTCAGCAGGATGTCGTTGTGCTGGGCGTTGCAGACGCCGACGCCGACGATGGCGTCGCCCTCGTCCAGCTTCATGGCGATCTTGCCGTTACGCTTGATGCCGATGAAGTCGCTGAGCTTGTTGCGCCGCACGGTGCCCGAGCGGGTGGCGAACATCACGTCGAACTGGTCCCAGGAGGCCTCGTCCTCCGGCAACGGCAGGATGGAGGTGATGGTCTCTCCGGGCTCGATCGGCAGCAGGTTGACGAAGGCCTTGCCGCGCGAGGTCGGCGTGCCGACCGGCAGGCGCCAGACCTTGAGCTGGTAGGCCTTGCCGCCGGACGAGAAGAACAGCATCGGCGTGTGGGTGTTTGCCGAGAAGACGCGGATGATGGCGTCCTCCTCCTTCATCGACATGCCCGAGCGGCCTTTGCCGCCCCGATGCTGGGTCCGATAGAGGCTGAGCGGAGTGCGCTTCACATAGCCGCCGTGGGTGACGGTGATCACCATCTCCTCACGGACGATGAGGTCCTCGTCCTCGACGTCGGCGTCGCCTTCGACGATCTCGGTGCGGCGCGGCACGGCGAAGTCGGCCTTCACCTGCTCCAACTCCTCGCGGACGATGGCCATCACCCGCTCGCGCGAGGACAGGATCTCCAGGAAGCCGCGGATGGAGTCGGACAGGGTGCGCGCCTCGCCGAAGATTTCGTCCCGGCCAAGGCCGGTCAGGCGGGAAAGCGTCAGCGCCAGGATCGCCCGCGCCTGCTCGTCGGTCAGGCGGATGAGCGCCTGGTCGATCACCACCGTCCGAGGGTCGGCGATCAGCTCGACCAGCGGCAGCATGTCGCCCGAAGGCCAGTCGCGCGCCACCAGCCGCTCGCGCGCCTCGGTCGGGTCCTTCGAGGAGCGGATGATGTGGATGAACTCGTCGATGTTGGTCACGGCGATCGCCAGGCCCACCAGCACGTGGCCGCGGTCGCGCGACTTGCTGAGCTCGAACTTGGTCCGGCGGACCACCACCTCTTCGCGGAAGTCCACGAAGGCGGCGATCATCTCGCGCAGGCCCATCTGCACGGGCCGGCCGCGGTTCAGCGCCAGCATGTTGACCCCGAACGAGGTCTGCAGCGCAGTGTAGCGGTAGAGCTGGTTGAGCAGCACCTCGGCGCTGGCGTCGCGCTTCAGCTCGACCACCACCCGCATGCCCTGGCGGTCGCTCTCGTCGCGCAGATCGGCCACGCCTTCGATGCGCTTCTCGCGCACCAGTTCGGCGATGCGCTCGACCAGCGCCGCCTTGTTCACCTGGTAGGGAATGGCGGTAATGACGATGGCTTCGCGTTCCTTGCGGACCTCCTCCACCGAGGCCTTGCCGCGGATGATCACCGAACCCCGACCCGTCATCAGGGCCTGACGCGAGCCGGTCCGGCCGATGATCTCGCCGCCGGTGGGGAAGTCCGGGCCGGGAACGATGTCGAGCAGGGCGTCCAGGCCGATCTCCGGGTCGTCCACATAGGCCAGGCAGGCGTCCACCACCTCGCCCAGGTTGTGCGGCGGGATATTGGTGGCCATGCCCACGGCGATGCCGCCGGCGCCGTTCACCAACAGGTTGGGCACGCGCGAGGGCAGCACGACCGGTTCCCGCTCGGAACCGTCGTAGTTGTCCTTGAAGTCAACCGTGTCCTTGTCGAGGTCCGCCAGGATCGCCATGGCGGCGCGGGTCATGCGGCTTTCGGTGTACCGCATGGCGGCCGGCGGATCGTTGTCCACCGAGCCGAAGTTGCCCTGGCCGTCGATGAGCAGCAGGCTCATAGAGAACGGCTGGGCCAGACGCACCATGGTGTCGTAGATCGCGACGTCGCCGTGCGGGTGGTACTTACCCATGACGTCGCCGACCACGCGGGCGGATTTCACATAGCTGCGGTCCGGCGTGTGGCCGTTCTCGTTCATCGAGAACAGGATGCGCCGGTGCACAGGCTTCAGGCCGTCGCGCACATCGGGCAGAGCGCGGCTCACGATCACGCTCATCGCGTAATCGAGGTAGGAGCGCTTCAGTTCGTCCTCGATGGCGATAGGGGCAACGCCCCCACGCCGGTCTTCGGGCGGGTTGGTGGTCTCGTCGGTCAAGGGAGGGATTTGCCCAGGGAATCGGACTGTTTATGTAAGTGCCGTTGTTAGCATTCTGAAGGCGGCGCCCACAACTCTCGCACCCGCGCGCGAGCGAACCCGCCGAGGTCCCCGATGCCGCTCACGCCGGGCGATCCCGCCCCCTGGTTCCGCGCCGCCACCCCGACCCTGCCCGAGTTCACCTTCGACAGCGTGGCTGGGCGTTACATCCTGCTGGCCTTCCTGCCCCTGCAAGAGGCCCCCCGCCGCGTCGTCCTCCAGGCGCTGGCCGCCCACCAGGCCGAGTTCGACGACGCGCGTCTCGCCGCCTTCGCGGTCGTGCGCGACCCCCAGACCGCAGGCAGCGTCCAGGACATGGCGGGCCTTCGTTGGGTGCTGGATCTGGACCAGGCCGTCAGCGCCCAGTTCGCGCCCGACGGCCAACCCCCTCCGACCTGGCTGCTGCTCGATCCCACGCTTCGGGTTCTGCGCGCGGCGGGCCTGGGCGAGACCGCGGCCCTGTTCGCCGCCCTGCCCGGCCTGCCGCCGCCCGCGGAGCACGGCGGCGCGGCCGTCCCCGCCCCCATCCTGATCGCCCCGCGCGTGTTCGAGCCGGAGCTATGCGAGCGCCTGATCGCCCTGCACCAGACGCAGATCGGCGATCTCACCGGCGTGATGCGCGACCGCGGCGCGCGCACCCATTACGTGATGGACGAACTCAAGACCCGGCGCGACGTGCTGGTCTCAGACCCTGCGCTGCAGGCGGAGATCCTCACGCGCCTTGAACGGCGGCTGTTCCCGCTGATTCAGCGGGTGTTCGGCTTCAACGTCACCCGCGTCGAGCGCTACCTGGTGAGCTGCTATTCGGCGGCCGAGGGCGGGGTGTTCCACGCCCACCGCGACAACACCACCTTCAGCACCGCGCACCGCGCCTTCGCCGCCTCGATCAACCTGAACGAGGACTTCGTCGGCGGCGATCTCAAATTCGCCGAGTTCGGGCCCCAGACCTACCGGCCCCCGGTCGGCGGCGCCTGCGTCTTCTCGTGCGGCCTGCTGCACGAGGCCATGCGGGTCACAGAAGGCGCCCGATACGCCTTCCTGCCCTTCCTCTACGACGAAGCTGGGGCGCAGACCCGCGCCGCCTACCACCGCCGCCCGGGCGAAAGCGCAGGTCGTTGAACCCACGTTCAGGCGCGGCGAGGCAAAGGAAGGTCCATGACCCTGATCCGCGCCCTCGCCGCCGTCGCGATGCTGGCCGTCGGCCTCCCCGCCGCGGCGAAGCCGAACGCCGGCACGCCCATCATCCCAGGCTATTGGGAATCCACCAGCCGTCTGCTTTCGCCCATCCGCACGCGCAAGGTCGAGCAGAAGTGCCTGAAGCCGGCCGACATCGACAAGTTCCTCGCCGGCCCGAGCAACCGCCACTACGACTGCGCCTACCCGACGCGGGTGGTGGAGGACGGTTACATCCGCATGGTCGGGACTTGCGTCAGCCGCAAGAACCCTGACGGCCGCAAGATCGCGGTCGAGGGCGAAGGCTCCTATACGCCCACCAGCTTCAAGCTCACCGCCCGCATCGCCACCGAGATCGCCGGCATCCCCATCCAAGGCCGGGCGTCCACCGAGGCGCGCCGCATCGGCGACACCTGTCCGGAACCGCCGTCATCGGGGAACGCGACGAAGTAGGCGACCCTTAGAACGGGATCTCGTCGTCCAAGTCGGCCGAGAAATCTTCGCGGGGGCCGGACGCCGCCTGCCGCGGGCCCGACGAGAAGCCGCCGCTGTAGCCGCCGCCCTCGTCGCGCTCGGCGTCGCCGCCGCGTCCGTCGAGCATGGTCAGCTCGCCGCGGAACTTCTGCAGCACCACCTCGGTGGAGAACTTCTCCTGGCCGGACTGGTCGGTCCACTTGCGGGTCTGCAGGGCGCCTTCGAGGTAAACCTTGGAGCCCTTGCGCAGGTACTGCTCGGCCACCTTCACCAGGTTGTCGTTGAAGATCACCACCCTGTGCCACTCGGTGCGCTCGCGCCGCTCGCCTGAGCCGCGGTCGCGCCAGGTTTCGGAGGTGGCGAGCCGCAGGTTGGCGACCCGGTCGCCGGAGTTGAGGGTTCGGATCTCGGGATCGGCTCCGAGGTTGCCGACCAGGATGACCTTGTTGACGCTGCCCGCCATGTAATGTCCTAAGCTTCCGCGGTTGCGGGCCTGTCGCCCAGGGCGACCCTAGTCCGCCATCAACGCTTCAGCAAGCTGATGTTCCGCGAATGTTCCGCGTCATCCACAGGCTATTGGTCCTGCGGCATGGCGCCTGGAATGGCCAAGCGGCCGTCGCCGGTGCGCACCAGCGCGAGGTATCGCGGGCCGTGCAGGCTGGTGGCGCTGAAGATGCCGTCTCGCTGCACGAAGATGAAGTTGGCCTGGTAGGCGCCCATGGTCTGCTGGGCCGATCCGCCCATGCGCAGGAACTTCAACCTGAGCGCCTCCAGATTGGCGGCGCAGGTCTCCAGGTTCGGGGCCTGGACCAGCTTGTGGTAGAGGAGCTCGTCCTTGCGGAAGCTGATGCTGTAGCAGACCCCCCGGTCCCCCGGCGGCTCAATCCGCTTCCGGCAGGCGGAAAGGCCCGCCGCCGCGGCCAGGCACATCAGAAGCAAGGCTTTCGCATTCGGTCGTCGCATGGCCGCAAGCCTACACAAGCCGGCCCGGGCGAGCCATTCTGATCACGGCGCGGCGCAGCCGCCCGCCTCGGAAAGGGTGCGGAAGCTGTGGTTGTCGGCCGAGATCTCCACCTTGCCGGGCACGAGACGCAGGGTCTGGTCGGCGAAGCGCCCGTACCCAGCCTCGCCCGGCTTGGCGCAGCGGCCGGCGAACAGCGCCTGGACACAGCCGTCGAGCGAGGTGTCGCCTGGAAGCCGGCGCCAGCTTCCGCCCGCATAGGACCAGCAGGCGCCGGTCGTCGGCGCGGCGGCGGGCGCCGCCGCAGGCGCGATAGGCGGCAGGGGCGTCACGGCCGCAGCGCCCGCCTGGGCCGCCGCCGGCGCCCCGGAAGCGTCCAGGCCCACGTCCAGCGCCTGGGTGGCCACGCCGTTACGCCGCGCGCATTCCGCCAGCGCCAGTTCTCCCACGAGCCGCCCATCGACGAAGCAGCGCAGCGGCCCGGCCGGGTCGATGCGGCCCGCGTGCGTTCCAGAGGGGTCGATCACCAAGCCGCCCCGCGACGCCGGAGGCGGCGGGGTCCGCTCGCCGCGGTGGGCCTGCCCCAAGGCCCACGCCAGCAGACCGCCGGCCGCCAGCGCCGCGACGGCGCCGCCGAGCGCCAGACGGTTGCGAGGTTGGCCAAGGTCCATGGGGCTCCGCTATCCCCCACGGGCCCGGCTTTCAACCCAATCCGAAGAGCCCGCCAGACGAGGATGAGCTGTCGGAGCCGGCCGTGAGCCGGTCGAGCGCGGCCTGGTAGTTGGAGATCTGGGCTGTCATATAGGCCGGCACGGAGCCCGTGGTGGTCGCCGCCGACTGCGCCGCCGTCTTGGGCGAAGCCGCCGCCACCAGGTTCTTGTAGGCCGTGCGGATGACGCCCTGGGCTGTGGTCACTTCGGCCAGGGCGTGACTGATCTGGGCGTCGTCGGACAGGTTGATGTCGCTGGCGAGCCCCAGGCCGTAGAGGTTCGCCTTGCCGTCGGCCGGGACCGTGGCGCCGCTTTTGGTGGTCACGGTCTGGCGCACCACCCCTTCGGGGACGCCCAGGATCGACAAGGCGTCTCTGTCGCCCTTGCCCTTTCCGAAGGTGATCATGGCGCCCGGACGGGCGGGGACGATCTTGAGCTGACGCTGGCCGTCCAAGGTGCTGACCACGGTCACCGTGGCGGTGAAGCCGGAAGCCCGCTGGATCTTGGCCGCGAGGGTTTCCAGGGTGTCGCCCGCGGCGATGGTGACGGTCTGGGCCGCCTGGTTTGAGCCCGCGACGGTGAACTGGTCGCCCGGCCGCAGCGCGCTCACCGCCGCCAGTTGCTGCGACGGATCGAATGTGAGTTGGCCCGTGGGCAGCCCCAGCCGGTCGAGAATGCTGGCTCCCAGCGGGGCGACGGCGATGGCGCTGGGCGTGGCCCGGTTCGCCTGGCCGGTGAAGCGGCGCGCCCAGTCCACCGCGCCTGTGTCGATGTCGAGGTTGGCGAGGAATCCATCCTGCGTCCCGACGGGTGAGAGGCCCGGAAGGTCCGTCCCGGCCGACCCCGCGATCCACACCTCGCCGCCGCTTACGGCCATGGCGGTCGCCTTGTCGTCGCCGGAGCCGCCGTAATAGGCCACCCGGTCCGCGGGGTCGGCGCCGAGGTCGGCGGCGATCCGCGCCGCGAAGGCGTCCGAGCCCCCGGAAGCCGCGCTGGTCACCAGTCCGGCCGCCAGGGCGGGGTTGGAGGTCGTGCCGGCGATCACCAGCTTGCCGCTGGAGTCCATGGCCAGCCCGGCGATGTCGCCGCCCATCAGGTTCCCCAGGTCGCGGCTCGCCACCTCGATCGGAGCCCCGCCGGACAGGTCGAACCGGCGCAGCACGGCGCGGCCGTTCTCGTTGGAGGCCACGATCAGCGCCTGGCCATCCACCACCATGCCCTTCGGCTTGTCGGCGGCGGCGGTCCCGAAAGTCTGGGTGAAAGGAACGGTGACCTTGCCCTTGGCGTCGGTGACGAAGGCGGTGATGTAGCCATCCCAGCCGCCCAGGGCCGCGCCGCCGCCCGGCATGGCGGACTTCGACTGGCCCGCCACATAGACCGTGCCGTCGGAGCCGAACGCCACCTGGTCGGCCTGGTCAGCCTGCTGCGCCCCCCGGCGCTGGGTCCAGACCTCCTGGCCCTTGGCGTCGAACAGGGTGACGAAGCTGTCGCTGGCGCCGGCGTAGGCGCCGCTGACGCCCGAGTTCATCGCCCCGTCGGTCGAGCCGTCCAAGGCGCCGCTGACCGAGCCGGCCACGGCGACCTTGCCGTCGGCCGAAACCGCGAGGCTGAGCCCGCTGGCCGAGCTGGCCGCCCCCAGCGTGCGCGTATAGATCAGCTGCCCCGCGGAATCGTACTTCAGCAGGGCGACGTCCTGCGCTCCGCGGATCCCCTGCCCGTCCACCTTCCCGTCCACGTCGGCCAGCATGTAGAGCGCGCCGTCCGGCCCGACGACCTGGGCGTGCACAACGCTGATCCCGGAACCGAGGTTCTGCGAGAGCACCCGGCCATCGACGAAATTGGCCTGGCCGGCGATCTGCGACGGCGTTGTGAGAAGATTGGTGTCGGTCTGGAACTTCAGCAGTTGCTGACCGACGGTGGAGTCGTCGGTCTTGCCGTCCTTGTTCGGGTCAGGGTCGCCGACCTGCTGGGCGAGGTAGACAGCGCCCGCGCTCTGGTCCGAGGAGAAGCTGACCGTCTCGGAGGTGCCGACCTTCACCTTGAGCGCCCACTGGTCGGGGCCCGCCGGCAGGGTGACGGTTTTCGAGCCCGCCTTGACCTGCTGGGGCTGTCCCGGGATGCGCGAGGTGGCGAACCGGGTCTCCACGCCGGCGGCCCGCAGCTGGTCGTTCACGTACAGGATGACATTGGCCAGGCTTCGCGTCTGGTCCGGCATCTGCGACAGGTCGATGGGGATGTCGTAGGTCTGCCCCACACGCGTCACGCGGACATTGAACCGCACATCGCCCTCGAACGCGGGCGTCGAGGCGCTGCTCGACGTCGCGAGCGGCGGGGTGACATAAACAGATCCAGGCTTGGGAACGGTGAGGCCGGACTTGTCGCTGGTCGCCGCCTCTCCTTGGACCAGGCGCAGCTTCTCGAACTGGGCCTGCCCGACATAGGTGGAGATTTCCGCCAGCCCGTTGGCGAACGCCTTCTGCAACTGGGTCTTCTCCGCAGCTGTCAGGCCCTTGGTCTTGATCTGGTTGGCCAGGTCGGTGAGCGTGCCCAGGCCCTGATAGAGGGCGAACAGCTTCTTGTAGTCGGCGCTGGCCCCGGCGAGGTCCAGCTGGGCCGCCGACTCATCGACGATCTTGTGCCCGGCGAGCGCGGCCGTGACCGCGGCGCTGGCCTGTTTCGCAGTCTGGGTGACGTTCCAGGGTGGTGTCGGCGCGACCTTCGGCGCCGCGGTCGCCCCGTTACCCGTGGTGGTCGCAGGCAGCCCCGCCTTGCCCTGGTAGAAGGCCAGCAGGAGGTTGCTGTCGACGCTGATGACCATCGCATGGACTCCGCGGCCGCGAAGCCGCCGGCAGAACCTATCCCGTCAAGCCCTGCCGCCCGGTTAAGCGGCGGGGCTCAGGCGCCCCTGAATAGCGAGAGGATCATCTGCGGAGCCTGGTTGGCGATCGATAGCGCCTGAGCGCCCAGCTGCTGCTGCACCTGCAGCGCCTGGAGCGATGCGCTCTCCTTCGCCAGGTCGGCGTCCACCAGCGCGCCGACGCCGGTCTGCAAGGTGTCGGTGAGCTTGCCCACGAAGTCGCTGTGCGCAGAAATCTGCTTGGCCTGGGCGCCCAGCGACCCGAGCGCCTGGTTCACGTTGACGATGGAGGCGTTGAGGTCGGTCAGGATCTGGCCGGCGAGGGTCGAGCTGGTCAGCGACGCCGTCGAAGGCACGGTGATGATGCCGCCGCCGAGGGACAGGTCCTGGGTCGACAGGGTGATGAACGAGCTGGCGTCGGAATTGGCCAGGAACTGGATCGAGCCCGGAACCGAGCCGTTCAGCAGGTTCGCACCATCGAAGGCAGCGTTTCCAGTGATTTGCTGAATTTGCCTCAGCATCGACTTGAACTCAGAATCGAGCGCCGTCCGAGACGCGGTGTCGAGCGAGGTGTCCATCGCCGCGACGACCTTCTCCTTCAGCTGGACGAGGAGATCGGAGACGGACTGGCCGGCCGTCATGGAGACGTCGGCGATGGAGTTCGCTCGGTCCAGGCTCATCTTCACGGCGTTCAGCGCGCCGATGTCCGCCCGCTGGTTCTGGGCGATCGACCAGACCGCGGCGTTGTCCTTCGCCGTGGCGATCTTCAGGCCGGTGTTGATGTCGTTCTGGACCTCGCCCAACTCGTCGTTGGTCCTGTTGAGGTTCTGCAGCGCGACCAATGCAGGCTTGTTGGTATGGACGCTGATCGACATCGCACTTTCCCCTGGCCGCCGCTCTCGCCGATACCCTTTTCGCGCGAGTCGCGGGTGGTATGGACGCAGGCTAGGGATTTTATGGTAATCAGAAAGTTAACGCGGACGGACGCGCGTTAACCACGTCCGGCCGGACGCGGCGGCTCCCCTCAGGGCAAGTCTCGCGGCATGCGGATCAGGTCCGCATGATGAAATTCAAGCCTTGGTCCGGATCACCTCGCCGGCCACGTAGCCGGCGTCCTCACGCATCTTCAGCACGTTCTCCCGCGAGAACTGAGCGACGACCCGTCCGGTCCGGCGGTCGATCCGCTTGTACACGATCGCACCGTTGGAAAGGTCTTCCTCGATGACGAGGCGAACGTCCGCTTCCGCCGTCTCCTCGCCCTCTCCTGGAGCCGCTGCGGGCTCATGCTCGGGCGTGGGCGAAGACGGCTGACGGCCGTAAGTGGAATCCGGCGTGGCTGCGAATGGCGCAACCTTGCTTTGCATCTATCAGTCGCCGACCTCGCGGCGCGGCGCTCCGAAAGTGGCGCGCCGGCGGGGCTCCCCTTAGCCCGCCGACGCGCGGTTTGCGGGCGCGTTCCCCGCGCCCGCCCTGACGCCCCTACCGGAACAGGCTGAGCAGGATCGACGACGACTGGTTGGCGATCGCCAGGGCCTGGATGCCGAGCTGCTGCTTGGTCTGCAGCGCCTGGAGCTTGGCGCTCTCCTTGGCGAGGTCCGCGTCCACCAGGTTGCCGATGCCGGCGTCCAGGGTGTCCTGCAACTTGCCCACGAAGGTCACGTGGGATTGCAGGGCCTTGGAGCCCGTGCCGAGCTTGGCCAGCGCCGTCGAGACGGACGTGATGGCCGAGTCGACCGTCGAGATCATGCTGTTGGCGAGCGTCTGGGTGCCGATCGACGCCGTGGCGCCGATGCCGCTCAGAGCCGAACCGCCCAGGGACAGGTCCTGGGCCGCCACCGAGATCACCGAGCTGCCGTCCGAATTGGCCAGGGCCTGGATCTGGTCGCCGCTCGCCTTGACCATGTTGGCGCCGTTGAAGTCCGCGTTCGCCACGACCTTCGCGATCTGATCGCGGAGCGACTTGAAGTCGTCGTTCAGGGCCGTGCGGCTGTTGGTGTCGAGCGTGACGTCCGAAGCGGCGAGCGCCTTTTCCTTCATCTGCAGCAGCAGGTCGGAGACGCTTTCACCGGCGGAGAGCGCCACGTCGACGGTGGACGAGGCTCGCTGCAGCGAATCCTTGACCGCATTCAGCGATTGCGAGGTCGACCGCTGGTTCTGGGCGATGGCCCAGATGGCGCCGTTGTCCTTCGCCGAGGCGATCTTCAGGCCGGTGTTGATCCGCGCCTGAGTGGACGAAAGGTCGTTTTGGGTCGCAGCGAGGTTCTGCAGCGCCACCATGGCGCCGACGTTCGTATTGACGCTGTTCAAAGGCATTCGACTTGGTCCTTTTCTCCGGACCGGCGCCCACCACCAGGCTGCCGGAGGCTTTTTGCCCGGCAGGTTTTGCAGCAATCCATGGGCCAACTCGGCAGGCTTTGCCGGAGCAGGATAACCCATTGTAATATCGGCGTTATATGTCTGTTATCCACGCCCGCACCGGCAAAGTTTTCCGTGTCGAAAGCAGAAATTGCCGGGTCGCGCGGCAAAGTTTGCCCATGCCGTGGGCGGCTTGGCGGCACGCGGGCCGCCCTGGGGCCAGAGGTCGTCCCCGGAAAGAAAAAGCCGGGCGAGCCCAAAAGCCCGCCCGGCTGCGATCATCCTCGGAACAGGGCCATCAGCACCTGCGGCGCCTGGTTGGCGATGGAGAGCGCCTGGATGCCCAGTTGCTGCTTGGTCTGCAGCGCCTGGAGCCTTGCGCTTTCCTTGGCCAGGTCGGCGTCGACGAGGTTGCCGATGCCCGCATCAACAGTGTCCTGCAGCTTCCCGATGAAGGTCAGGTGCGAGGAGAGCGTCTTCGAGCCCGTGCCGAGGGCGGACAGGGCGGCGGAAACGTCGATGATCGCCTGACCGATGGTGGCGATCATGCCCGAGGCCAGGGTGGCCGTGCCGATGGACGAGGTGCTCGTCAGACTCGACAGCACGCCCGTGCCCAGATCCATCGGCTGAGCCGTCACCGTGATGGTGGCGGTCCCGTCGGCGTTGGCAAGGGCGCTGATGTTCGTCGGGCTGACGCCCTTCAACATGTTGCCGCCGTTGAATTCGGCGTTGTTCACGGCCTTGCTGATCTGGTCCCGCAGCGACTTGAACTCGTCGTTGAGGGCGGCGCGGCTGTTCGTGTCGAGCGTCGAGTCCGAGGCCGCCAGCACCTTCTCCTTCATCTGAATGAGAAGGTCCGAAACGGTCTCGCCCGCGGCCAACGCCACATCGACGGTCGATTGACCGCGTTGCAGCGAGTCCTTCACGGCGTTCAGCGATTGCGAGGTGGCCCTCTGGTTCTGAGCGATCGCCCAAACGGCGCCATTGTCCTTCGCGTTCGCCACCCGCAAGCCGGTGTTGATGCGTGTCTGGGTCTGGGACAGCTCCGCGTTGGTCGAGTTGAGGTTTTGCAGCGCCGCCATGGCGCCCACGTTCGTGTTCACTGAAAGCATCGTGTTCATCCATTCTGGAAGGGCAGGCCAGCTTTTGCTGGCGGGCGAATTTTTCGCCGTGGCCAGCGTCGCAAGCGCCAGGCCATCGCCGCTGACGCGGCAAGCCTATGGATTCACGTGAGTTTTACAGGAGCGAGCCGATCAGGCCGCGGCGCCGAGGCTGCCGCCCGGCATAAGCTGCCCGGCGCCTCGCGCAGGAAATTCTAGATGGGGCGCCTTAGGCGGCGGCGGGAAGCGGGGCTTGGCCAGGGCCGCGCAGGCCCTGCATCACCATCCGGTTGACCTCGATTAGCGCCTGGATGTCGTCCTGACGACGGATCACCTGGCTGGTGTGCTTGCCGACCCAGATGCTCAACGAGATGATCGAGGCGCGAAGCTGTTCAGGCAGGGCGTTTTCCGGATCAGCGCAGGCGGAGCCCAGCACCGACCACATCCGCCGGTTCCAGTCGAGCGCATCGATGCGCCCCCGGATGTCGGTCGGCTCGCACTTGGCGGCATCCATCAGCGCCAGCGTGACCTGCGCGAAGAGACGGTATTCCGTCTCGCGCGGGGTCTCAGCCCGGGTCGCCGCTTGCTGGTACGCCTGCAGGGACATTCCCCAACCTCTCGTCTTCGTACTCGATCAGTTTCCGGCAAAGCATCAGAGCTTTGTAGTACTCGCGCTCCATGCAAAACCGTGAAACGTCCACACAATCCGCAAGGACGGTGGGGTTCCTGATGACCCCCATGAACTCGCTCATCCGTCGGACGAACTCGTCGTAGTACCGTTCCGCCCCTGACTCATCGAGATACATCATCATCACAGGGAAATAGATCCGTCGTGCCGGCGTATTCGCTTGCTCCTGCTGCATGATGTCCTTCTCGCGAAGGACAGACGCCTTATTCTGCAGGACCAGAACACCCCGGCGGTCGCCGTTCTGCACGACCGCACCGTTGAGAACGAACTTCTCCCCAGGCTTCAGCGACAATTTCAGCGGCACAACCGCCTCCCCGAGTCACGCTTCACGAACCGACCTCCGGCTCGACTCACCTATTGTCGCCTCCGCTAGGCAAGAGCGCACGCGAAACACTTAAACAGCGTGGGTTAACGCCGCCTTGCCGCAGCTTCGCCCGCTTTCTTAAGCGCCCGTTAATCATGCCGGGACGACCAAGGTCCTTGTCCGCAAAGGAGTCGTTCATGCCGCGTCCGGGCCATCCCCCGGGAGTATCCGTGCCGGCGCCGGACTCTCTGTCGGCTGACCCGCAGGGGCCGCAGGCCGCCAGGCTGACAGCAGCCGACGAGCTCGGCCAGGCCGGCTCCCAGGACGCCCTGTCCCGCCTGAACGCGGCGATGTCCGAGGTGCGGGCGCTGGCGGCCGCGCCGCTGCTGCGCCGGGCCGTGGACCTGTTGCGCGTCGAGGACGCCCACGGCGCGACACGCTTTGCGCTGCAGGCGCTCGAGCGCGACGAGAAAAGCGGCTTCGGCTGGTACCTTCTGGGCATCGCGCGCGAGAAGGCCGGCGACTTCGCCAGTTCCGTCGGCGCCTACGAGATGGCGCTCAAGCTGCTGCCCGACCACGCCGAGGTGGCCAACGACCTCGGCCGCCTGGCCTACAAAATGGGGATGCGCGAGCAGGCCGAGAAGCTGTTCCGCCACTACCTCGCCCGCCATCCCGACCATGCCGAGGCGGCCAACAACCTGGCCTGCGCCGTGCGCGAGCAGCTGCGCCTGGAGGAGGCCATCGAAATCCTGCGCCCGGCCATCCTGCGCGCGCCCGAAAATCCGATGCTCTGGAACACCATGGGCACGATCGTCGGCGAGCAGGGCGACTACGCCACCGCGCGCATCTTCTTCCAGGAGGCGCTGGGGCTCTCGGCCGAGTTCCCCAAGGCCCGCTACAACCTCGGCAACTGCCTGCTGATGCTTGGGGAGCCGGAGGCCGCGCTCGCCGCGTCCGACGCCGCCCTGGCCGGCGTCCTGCCCGAGGACGAGCGCCAGATGATGCGGCTGTCCCGCGCAACCATCCTCATGGCCCAGGGGCGGCTTGGCGAAGGCTGGGACGAGTACGAGGCCCGCTTCCACCCGCAGTTCTCCGAGATCACCCACTTCCTGGTCGACGGCCCGCGTTGGTCCCCCGACGACGACCTCGCCGGCAAGACGCTGCTGGTGGTCGGCGAGCAGGGCCTGGGGGACGAGATCCTCTTCGCCAACTGCCTGCCCGACGTGATCCGCGCGCTGGGGCCCAAGGGACGGTTGATCCTGGCGGTGGAGACTCGCCTGGTCGCCATGTTCCAGCGCGCGTTCCCGCGGGCCATGGTCGTACCGCACGCCACCTACGCCCGGGGAACGCGGCCGGCCCGCGCCGTCCCCGCCGCGAAGGATCTGCCGGCGATCGACCTCTGGGCGCCGATCGCCAGCCTGCTCCGCCGTTTCCGGCGCGATCGCCGGGACTTCCCGGCGACCGTGGGCTATCTCGCCGCCGATCCGGCGCGCGTGTCGGCCTGGCGCGAGCGCCTGGATGCGCTCCCCGGACGCAAGGTCGGTCTGTTGTGGAAGAGCGGCATCAGCAAGGACGCCCGTCACCGCTACTTCGCAGAGTTCGACGACTGGGCGCCGGTCCTGTCGCGGCCGGGCGTCACCTTCGTCAACCTGCAGTACGGCGACTGCGCCGCCGAGCTGGCCCACGCCAGGTCGACGCTTGGCGTCGACATCTGGCGGCCGCCTGAGATCGATCTGAAGCAGGATCTCGACGAGGTGGCGGCGCTCTCCTGCGCCCTTGACCTGGTGGTCGGCTTCTCCAACGCCAGCTTCAACATCGCCGCGGCCTGCGGGGCGCCGGCGTGGCTGATCACCATACCGGGCGCCTGGCCCAGGCTGGGCTCGGCCGACAAATACGCCTGGTATCCGCAGGCCCGGGTGTTCGCCGCCCAGCAGCCCGGCGAATGGGCGCCGGCGATGGCGCAGGTGGCGCAGGCGATGGAAGCCTGGGCGGCGGAACGCTGAGCGCCCCAACGGATTGATCCTGAGAAGGGCCGCACGGCGCGTCCCCAGGAGATCCAGTCATGCCTGGCTCAAGCTTCGACAGCTCATCCGACTTCGACTCCCAGGACCAGGCCGAGACCTTCGACGAGAGCATGACCGTCGGCGGCGAGAGCGAGGCCGACGGCTCCGCACCCGGCATCGGTGAAGATATGCGCACCTTCGAGGAGTTGCCCGACGTCTATGACGTGACGCGCCGCTTCGGCGATCGCGACCCTGAGGAGGAACTCGCCCTCGACGCCGACGAGTTCGACGAGGCGGCGATGGCCGACGCCGATTTCGAAGAGGACGACGAGCTCGACTATCACGCCGCCGACGCCGAGCATGAGGACGACCTCGACGGCCTGGGCGGCGACGCGGGCGACGCCTTCGACGACGACCAGCTCACGGCGCGGGATATCGAGGGCCTGGACGAGGTGCGGGACGCCGGCGTCGTTTCCGGCGGCGAGGACGACTTCACCAACTTCCAATCCAAGGCCGTCGGCGACGAGGACCTCAAGGCGATGGGTTACGCCGAGACGCGGGACGGCGAAACGCAAGCCAAGCCCGATAAGCCTTAGAGCGGAGCCGGTTCTGCCGGCGCCGCAATGGAGAGCAGTCTTCCTCAGCCGAGCGGCTGCACCTCGACGACCTTGTAGGTCAGCGGACGCCCATCCTCGTCGGTGACGGTGACGTACTCGCCGACCGCGAAACGGTGCTCGCCCAGCCGGTGGACTGGCTCGTCGTCGGCCACATCGTCCTCGTCATAGTCAAAGAACCAGCGCGCGCCTCGCCGGTTCAGGCGCCCGTCCGCCGGATCGTCGTCCGGCGTGAAGCGACGGACGGTGCAGCCGCTCTTGACCTTGGTGAAGGCGGTTTCGTCCAGATGGCCGTCGGGGGTCAGGGGCGCGACCAAGGCGTAGCCGCGATGGTCGTCGCCTCCGGCGAATTCCGTGCCAGGGTTGCGGGCGAGCCGCATGACGATCCGCGACAGGGTCATGATCAATCTCTCGTTGGTCTAGTGAGACAAGAACAGGGAAGGTCCCTCGGCGGCAAGCAAAGTCCGCGTCGTCCCTCCAAAGATAAACTCCTGAAGGCGCGGTTGGCCGAAGGCCCCCGCCACCAACAGGTCCGCACCCGCCCCGCGCGCGGCCTCCAGCAGACAGCGGCCGACGTCGCCCTGGGCCTTGACCGTCAGCAGCTCGCTCTTCACGCCGCGTTGGGCGAAATAGGACTGCAGGCGGGCTGGATCAACATCTCGCGCGCCCGATTTCTGCGCCTGGAGGATCACCACGCGCGCGGCCTTCTCCAGCAGGGGCGTTGCAAGCCGGACGGCGCGGGAGGCTTCCTTGCCGCCATCCCAGGCGACCACCGTGCAGCCGTCGATCCGCAGTCCGCGCCGCGCGATCACCACCGGCCGCTGCTCGTCGCCCAGCATCTGCTGGAAGGTCCGCGCCAGCGGCCCGCGGCCGCGGGCCGCGTCCTCGGTGAAGACGACCATGTCGCAAAGCCGGCTCTCCGCCGCGAGCGCGGCCCAGACCGGGCTTTGCAAGGCCAGGAAACGGCTCTTGTCGTAGCGGCAGCCCTCCAGGGCCGCGCGCGCGTGCCCCTCGCCGGCCGCCGCGGCGGCCTTCAGCGAGTCCAGCGCGGTCGCCTCCACCGCTCCGGTGAAGCTTTCGCCGATCCACGGCATGAGGTCGGCTAGGTCCGCCGGGGCATAGACCCCGACGACCTCGGCGGCGAACGGCTTGGCCAGCAACAGCGCGGCCGCCAGCGTCGCCGCGTCCTGGGACCCGCCCGACAGCGGAGCCATGATACGAGCCCAACTCATGATCCTCACCGCCTCCCTGGCAAGGTGTTCGAACCCAACCGTCTGGGTCAGCATTGATATTTATCAGGCGATCATCCACTGACGACGTGACTGTGAAAGGAATTCGCGCGTGAGGAAAGGGCTGCGAAAGGCCTCCAGCGCCGCCAAAGCCTCGCCGGAGCCGCGAGCCTGGCAGCGTATGCTTTCGGGCCGCCGCCTCGATCTTCTCGACCCCTCCCCGCTCGATATCGAGGTGGATGACATCGCCCATGGCCTGGCGCGCGTCGCCCGCTGGAATGGCCAGACGCTGGGCGAGCACGCCTTTTCGGTGGCCCAGCACTCCGTGGTCGTCGAGGACATCCTCGCCCACCTGCAGCCGGACATCGCTCCGCGCTGGCGCCTGGCGGCGCTGCTGCATGACGCCTCCGAATATGTGATCGGCGACATGATCTCGCCGTTCAAGGCGGCGCTGGGCGTCGACTACAAGAGCTTCGAGGCGCGCCTTGAGGCGGCGATCCACATTCGCTTCGGCCTGCCGGCCAAGACTCCCGCCGAGACAAAGGTGTTGATCAAGCGCGCCGATCGCATCTGCGCCTATTTCGAGGCGGTCCAGCTCGCCGGCTTCGCCCCGGAGGAAGCGCTGACGCTGTTCGGCTCTCCCCCCGTGGACTATGTGACGACGCTCGAGCCCTGGGCGCCGGCGATCGCCCAGGACCGCTATGTCCACCGTTTCCACCTGCTGTCGGAGGCGGCCGGCTTCGAGCCGGCGCCCGCAGCTTTCGTCACGGAATAGGCTTGACCCAGACCGTCGTCATCGGACTCTCGGCGGTGGTGGTGGCCATCCGCGACGGCGAGGCCGTGGTGCTGACGGTGCGGCCGCCCGGCCAAGCCCAGCAGGGCCTGCCCTTCGGGCCGTTCGACCCCGCCGGGCGCCGGACGTTCGAGCTGGCGCTGCGGGCCTTCGTGACCGAGCAGACGCGCTTCAACCTCGGCTATGTGGAGCAGCTTTACACATTCGGCGACCGGGGCCGCGACGCGCCGCTCGCCGACATGAGCGCCGCCGGCGAAGCGCCCGACGGGCGGGCCCGGGTGATCTCGGTCGGCTATCTGGCGCTGGCGCCCGCCGTGCTGGAGAGCCACACGCCGGATTCCGACTGGCAACCCTGGGCGCGGTTCTTCCCCTGGGAGGACTGGCGTGAAGGCCGGCCGCCGGCGCTGGACCCGATCGGCGCCGCCCTTCGGCGCTGGAGCGGGACCGACGCCCATCGCCTGGCCCGCGTGCGTCTGCTGTTCGGTCTCGACGGCTCTCCCTGGAACGAAGAGCGCGTGCTGGAACGCTACGAGCTGCTGTACGAGGCGGGGCTGGCGCCCGAAGCCGCCCGCGACCGAGGCGAGGCGCCGGCAGAGTCCTCCGAAGCCCTGCAGCGCGCGATGGGCGAGCCCATGATCTCGGACCACCGACGCATCCTGGCCACGGCGCTGTCGCGCCTGCGCGGCAAGCTGCGCTATCGGCCCGTGCTGTTCGAGTTGATGCCCGAGGCGTTCACCCTCTCGGCCCTGCAACGCGCCGCCGAGGCGATCATGGGCGCGCCGCTGCATAAGCAGAACTTCCGACGCGCGCTCGAGCGCGCCGAGCTGGTGGAGGGTCTGGGGCGCTTGGAGACCGAGACGGGCGGCCGTCCCGCCGAGCTATTCCGGTTCCGCCGGGAGATCCTGGGGGCGCGGCCGGTCTCGGGCCTGTCGCTTCCCCTGTTGCGAGATTAGGCGGAGGCCCCCCGCCCCCCAGGGTGGGGACGAGGGGCCCATGCGCCTTAGAACCGGCGGCTATAGGCGACGGACCAGACGTTGGCGTGGCCGCTGTCGCCGATGAACTCCTGGCGCGTGTAGTCGGCGCGGATGCCGTTGACGCCGTCGAAGTGGTACTGCGCGCCGGCCCCGAAGTTCCACGAGTTGTCGCTGTCGGTGTCGCGGAAGCCCGGCGCCCGAGTGCGCACGGTGGAGCCGCCGTAGCCGACGCGCCCGATCAGGTCGAGCTTGTCGCCCAGGGGCACATAGCCCACGCCGTAAATGGCTTCTGCATGCCGCAGCTTGTATTTGGCCTCGACGCCGGGCGCGATGGCCTTGTTGTCGCTGCCGACGCCGGCGGCGATCTCACCTTCCATGCCCAGGTAGTTGTTCAGCCGATAGCCCAGGCGGCCTTGCACCGCGCCGAGAGACACGCCGCCGGCATGGGAGCTGGCATAGCCGAGGTTCCCGTAGACGCCGGCCAGGCTGGTGGATTGCTGGGCCTGGGCGAGCGCGGGCAAAGCGAGGCCCGCAGCGGCCACGGCGGCCGCAGTGACGAAAGCTTTCATTGTGATTGTACTCCTACAAACCGAACAGCGGCCCCCAGCCGGTATCGGTTGGCGTCAAACGCGGGCGCCCTTCTGTAGGTTCGCCGACTTAATCATGGCGGCGGACGAGTGTGACCTTTTCGTCACTGCGCGCCCAGCCCATGCGGACGGGTTCACCGCGCGGCGGCGACGACTTCGATATGCAACGGCCGGGCGCCGGCCACGATCTCGAGCAGACGGTCGACGTTGGGATGCGCGCCCGGTCGGCGACGTGCATCCGCCGTGTGCTCGGCGAACACTTCCAGCCCATGTTGTGCGGCCTTGTCATCCAGACGGCCGAAAGCTCGCTTCAGATAGTGGTAGACGGCCAGAGAGCCTTGCTTGCCCGGCTGATTTTCGATGCTGGCGACGACCGTGCCGCTGTCATCGACGAGGTCGATGCGCTCTACGCCGTCGATAGGCGGCAATTGCTGGACATTGTCCCGGAACGCCGGGCTGGGCTGAATCACTTCGAGCATGCTTCGGGCCGCCTAGCGGTCCTTCTCGCGTTCGCCGATCGCGGCCTGGGCGGCGGCGAGGCGGGCGATGGGCACGCGATAGGCCGAGCAGCTCACGTAATCGAGCCCCTGCTTCTCGCAGAAGTCGATCGAGGCGGGGTCGCCGCCGTGCTCGCCGCAGATGCCCAACTTCAGGTCGCCGCGGGCGCCCCGGCCCCGTTCGACCGCCAGCCGGATGAGGTCGCCGACGCCTTCCTGATCGAGGGTGACAAAGGGGTCCTTTTCGAAGATCCCCTTGTCGACATAGGCCCCCAGGAACCGGCCGGAGTCGTCGCGGCTGATGCCGAACGTGGTCTGGGTCAGGTCGTTGGTGCCGAAGGAGAAGAATTCGGCGTGCTCGGCCAGGTCGGCGGCGCGGATGGCGGCGCGCGGCAGCTCGACCATGGTGCCGACCTTGTAGTCGATCTTGAGACCGCGTTCGGCCAGCACCGCCGAGGCGATGCGATCGGTCAGCTCACGGAGGAACTTCATCTCCTCGCCCTTGGCGACCAGGGGATGCATGATCTCCGGGATCGGCGCGGGCTTGCCGGACGCCACGATCTCGCAGGCGGCTTCCATGATGGCGCGGACCTGCATCTCGTAAATCTCGGGATAGGACACGCCCAACCGGCAGCCGCGGTGACCCAGCATCGGGTTCACCTCGTGCAACTCCTGAGCGCGGCGCATCAGCTTGCCCGCGTCCAGCCCCGTCGCCTCCGCCACGGCCACCACATCGGCCTCCGTATGCGGAAGGAATTCATGCAGCGGCGGGTCGAGCAGCCGGATGGTGACGGGCAGGCCGTCCATGATCGAGAACAGCTCGACGAAGTCCTTCCGCTGCATCGGCAGGATCTTGGCCAGCGCCGCGCGGCGGCCCGCCTCGTCGTCGGCCAGGATCATCTCCCGTACGGCGGCGATCCGGTCGGGATCGAAGAACATGTGCTCGGTGCGGCAGAGCCCGATGCCCTCCGCACCGAACTGGCGGGCGGTGCGGGCGTCCAGAGCGGTCTCGGCGTTGGCCCTGACCTTCAGGCGGCGAACGGAGTCGGCCCAGCCCATCAGGATGGCGAAGTCGCCCGAAAGCTCCGGCTCGACCATCTTCACGGCGCCCAGCAGCACCTCGCCGGTGGAGCCGTCGATGGTGATGATGTCGCCCGCCTGCACCGAACGGCCGCGCGCATGAAACGCCTGGGCCTTGGCGTCGATGTGGATTTCGCCGGCGCCGGAGACGCAAGGCCGGCCCATGCCGCGCGCGACCACGGCGGCGTGGCTGGTCATGCCGCCGCGGGCGGTCACCACGCCCTTGGCCGCGTCCATGCCGCGAATGTCCTCGGGGCTGGTCTCCTCGCGCACCAGGATCACCGCCTCGCCGGCGCCGCCCAGCCGCTCGGCCTCCTCGGCGGTGAACACCACCTTTCCGGTGGCCGCGCCCGGCGAAGCCGGCAAGCCCTGGGCGATCACGTCGCGCGGGCTGGCGGGATCGATGGTCGGGTGCAGAAGCTGGTCGAGGGAGGCGGGCTCGACCCGCATCACCGCTTCCTCGCGGGCGATCAAGCCCTCCTCGGCGAGGTCCACGGCGACCTTCAGCGCCGCCTTCGCGGTGCGCTTCCCGTTGCGCGTCTGCAGCATGTACAGACGCCCCTTCTCCACCGTGAACTCGATGTCCTGCATGTCGCGGTAGTGCTTCTCGAGCTTTTCCACGACGGTCTTGAACTGGCCGAACACCTCCGGCAGCGCCTCTTCCATGGAGGGATTGGTCTCCCCCATCTCCTCACGGGCGGCGCGGGTCAGGGCCTGGGGCGTGCGGATGCCCGCCACCACGTCTTCGCCCTGGGCGTTGATCAGGAACTCGCCGTAGAGGCGGTTCTCGCCGGTGGACGGATTGCGCGTGAAGGCCACGCCGGTAGCCGAGGTCTCGCCCATGTTGCCGAACACCATGGACTGGATGTTCACCGCCGTTCCCCAGCTCTCGGGGATGTCGTGCATGCGGCGGTAGAACTTGGCGCGGTCGTTCATCCAGCTGGCGAACACCGCCCCCACGGCGCCCCAAAGCTGGTCGTTGACGTCCTGCGGGAAGCTGTGGCCGAGCTCCTTGGCGACGGCGGCCTTGTAGTCTGCGACCACCGCCTCCCAATCCTCGGCTGAAAGGGCGGTGTCGACCTGCAGGTCCAGGCGCTCCTTATGCTCGTCGAGGAGCTCCTCGAACATGTGGTGGTCGAGGTTCAACACCACGTTCGAGTACATCTGGATGAAGCGACGATAGGAATCGAAGGCGAAACGGCGGTCGCCGGAGAGCTTGGCCAGGCCCTCCACGGTCGCGTCGTTGAGGCCGAGGTTCAGCACCGTGTCCATCATGCCGGGCATGGAGGCCCGCGCACCGGAGCGGACCGACACCAGCAGCGGGTTCGCCGGGTCGCCGAAGCGCTTGCCGGTCAACTCCTCGATGCGGGCCAGGCCGTCGCGCACCTGGGCCTTCAGCTCGGGGGGGTAGGAGCGGCCGTTGGCGTAATAGTGGGTGCAACACCCGGTGGTGATGGTGAAGCCCGGCGGAACCGGCAGGCCCAGGGCCGACATCTCGGCCAGGTTGGCGCCCTTGCCGCCCAGAAGGTTGCGCATGGACGCGTCGCCGTCGGCGGAACCGCCGCCGAAGCTGTAGACCCAGCGCGCCTTGACGAGGGTGTCCGTCGTCATTCCTAAAGCCCTCTTAGCCCGTCACTTGCGAGAAGTCCGCGACCCGCCCCATGGCGTCGCGCACCTTCACCAGAAGACTTAAGCGGTTCTCGCGTTCCACCGCCGTTTCCGAGTTGACCAGCACCTTATCGAAAAACGCATCCACCGGCTCGCGAAGCTTGGCCAACTCGCGCATCGCGCCTTCGAAATCCTCGCGTCCCAGGGCCTCGCCGACCTCGATCTGCACATGCCCCAGGCGGACGATCAGGCCCAGTTCCTCAGGCGGCGCGCCCTCCATCTCCACAGGAGCGCGCTCGGGCAGCGGACCCTTCTTTTCCTCGGCCTTCAGTATGTTCACCGCCCGCTTGTAGCCGGCGAGCAGATTTTGACCATCCTCCGAGTTGAGGAACCGGTCGAGGTGATCGACGCGGGAAACGATCCGGACCAGGTCGTCGTCGCCCAGCGCGAAGACCGCGTCCACCAGGTCGTGCCGCTGGCCCTGCTCGCGCAGCAGCACCTTCAGGCGGTCGGCGAAGAAGGCCAGCACGTCGTCGGGAACGAACTGCTTCAGGGGCAGCCGCGTCCGGGTCTGCAGCAGAATGCGGATCACGCCCAGCGCCGCGCGGCGAAGCGCGTACGGATCCTTCGAACCCGTGGGCTTCTCCCCGATGGCGAAGAAGCTGACCAGGGTGTCCAGCTTGTCCGCCAAAGCGACGGCGGCGGCCACGGCCTGCACCGGAACCTCGTCGGCCGGCCCCTGCGGGCGATAGTGATGGCGGATGGCGTCGACGATCTCGGGGTCGAGGCCCTGCTTGTCGGCGTAGTAGGCGCCCATGACGCCCTGCAGCTCGGGGAACTCGCCCACCATGCCGGAGACCAGGTCGGCCTTGGCCAGGCGCGCGGCGGCCTCCGCCTTGATCTTGGTCTCGGCGTCGTCGCGGACAAAGGGCGCCAGCTCGCCAGCCAGCGCCATGATCCGCTCCACCCGCTCGTACATCGAGCCGAGCTTGGCGTGGAAAGTGACGCCCTTGAGCTTCTCCAGCCGCTTCTCCAGCGGGACTCGCAGGTCCTCGTTCCAGAAGAAACGCGCGTCCGACAGGCGCGCCGAGAGCACCTTGGCGTTGCCCTTGGCGATGGTCGCCCCGCCGTCCTTCGCCGCGATGTTGGCCACGGTGACGAAGTGCGGGACCAGGAATCCGGTCTGCGGGTCGCGCACGGCGAAATAGCGCTGGTGGACCCGCATGGAGGTGCGGATCACCTCCGGCGGAAGGTCCAGGAAGGCCGGCTCCATGTCGCCCATCACCGGGACGGGCCATTCGGCCAAGCCAGCCACTTCCTCCAGCAGGCCCTCGTCGTGGACCAGCTCGAAATTGCGCGCGAAGCAGAGCGTCTGGGCGGCGTCCATAATCCGCTCCTTCCGCTCCTCCGGATCGAGGACCACGAAGTTGCGGGCGAGCCCATCCTGATAGGAGTCGAAGTCGCGGGCCCGGATTGGCTGCTTCGAGCCCATGAAACGGTGGCCCTCGGTCAGGTCGCCGCTCGGGACGCCGTCGATCTCGAAGGGCACCACCTCGCCGGCGAAGACGCAGAGGATTCGCTTCAGCGGGCGCACCCAGCGCAGGCGGCTGGTCCCCGAGATCATCGACTTGGGCCAGGGGAAGGCGCGGACCACCTGCTCCACGATCTCCGCCACGATCTGCGGCGTCGGGCGGCCGGGACGGTCGAGGACGGCGAAATAAGCCCCGTCGCGCTCGACGAGCTGCTCGCGGCGTAGGCCGGTGGAGCGCAGGAACCCCTCGATGGCCGCATCGGGCGCGCCCACGCGCGGCCCCTTGCGCTCCTCGATCCTGTCGGCCTGCGCCTCGGGCAGGCCCTCGGCGACCAGGGTCAGGCGGCGCGGCCCGGCGAAGGCGGCGAGCGCCTCGGGCAGGAAGCCCTCCTTGGCCAGCGCCTCGCGCACCATGCGCTCGAGGTCGCGCGCCGCCTGGGCCTGCATGCGCGCGGGGATCTCTTCGCTGAGCAGTTCGAGCAGAAGCTGGGGCATCAGTTGTCGCCGGGCTCAAGGGGCGTCGGGGCTAGCAGGCGGGCCGCAGTTTCGCGCCGCTCGGGGGTAACGCGACTCATGAGCGCCCGCGTCACATAGGCCCCGTACAGCTTGCCGCCGCTCGCGTACTGCCAGTCGATGATCTGTCCCTGCTCAATCCAAACTTGATCCCCGTACTTGAGCTTCAAGATCGCCGGGTCGGCCGCGATTCGAACAAGGACCTTTCCATGTTCCCGCCGAAGCGGCCGCGCCCACACGTTCTCCACTCCCCCAGGAACCGGGAAGCTCGCGTACACGCCATAGTAGGGCGAGGTCTGTTGATCGTATTTCTTCCAAAAGATCGGCAAGGTCTTGCGGGCCTGGCTGGATGCCGCCGCCAGGGCGGCGTCATCCGATGAAGACACCACCCTGTTGTCCGAGACATCGGCCGCGAGGCTAGGCCCGCCGATCGCCGCGAGTTGAAGCGCGGTCGCGAGTGCGCACCAGACCCTTCGCATCACGCCGCCGCGTCCTGCTGGGCGACCCAGGCCTCAGCGCACTGTTTGCACAGGTCGCGGATGCGGCCGATGTAGCTCTGGCGTTCGGCCACGGCGATGGCGCCCCGCGCATCCATGATGTTGAACAGGTGGCTGGCCTTCAGCACGTGGTCGTAGGCCGGCAGGACCAGCGCCTGGCCCTGGCGGCCCAGGCTTCCGAGGATGCGCGGGACCTCTCGCTCCATCTCCTCGAACTGGCGCTTCAGCACGGCGACGTCGGCCGCCTCCAGCTCGAAGGCCGAGAACTGCTGCTCGTTGGCCAGGAAGATGTCGCCGTATTTGAACTCGTCGTTGTACTCGAGCTCGTAGACGCTCTCTTTGTTCTGCAGATAGAGCGCCAGGCGCTCCAGTCCGTAGGTCAGCTCGCCGGCCACGGGGAAGACGTCCAGCCCGCCCACCTGCTGGAAGTAGGTGTACTGGGTGATCTCCATGCCGTCGCACCAGACCTCCCAGCCCAGGCCCCAGGCGCCGACGGTGGGATTTTCCCAGTCGTCCTCGACGAAGCGGATGTCGTGCACCATGGGGTCGATGCCGATGGCCTCCAGCGAGCCCAGGTAGAGCTCCTGCAGGTTCGGCGGATTGGGCTTCAGGATCACCTGATACTGGTGGTGCTGGTGCAGGCGGTTGGGATTCTCGCCATAGCGGCCATCGGCCGGCCGCCGCGAGGGCTGGACGTAGGCCACCTTCCAGGGCTTGGGCCCCAGGGCGCGCAGCACCGTCATCGGGCTCAGCGTGCCGGCGCCGACCTCCACGTCGTAGGCTTGCACGATGGTGCAGCCCTGGCTGCTCCAATAGTCGTGGAGTTTCAGGAACAGGCCCTGAAACGAAAGGGGCTTATCGGGCATCCGGGAGGGGGTTCACGAGCGGGGTAAAAAAGTCGGCGGACCATAGGGCCCGCCGACCTTTGCTTCAAGCTGCGCCTCAGGCGGGCCTCGATCCCCCTCAGTCGCCCTTGGCCGTCGTGCGTTTGCCCGCGCGCGACATCGGCCCGCCGTACTTCCGCCGATTCTCCGCGGTGTCCGGAACCGGGCCGTTGGTGGTGGTGGTGGCGGTGACGCTGGCGCCCTGGCCGTAGGTCGTGGCCGACGTCGCCGTGACGCCCGTGGACGCGGCGCTCGCGGGGGCGGGGTCGGCGGCGTCCGGCGTGCCGGAGGCCACAGCCGCGGCCATGGGATTGGCCACGGGGTCTGCGCTCTGGGCGCTGGAGGCGGACGCTGACGAGGGAGGCGAGGCGTTGACCGATGTCGACTGGGCGTGGGCGGCGCCCGTCATCAGGGCGCCCATGGCGGCGGCGCCAAGCAGATAGGTAAGCTTCATCGTGGTCTCCTGCGTTCGGGAGCCCCCCATCGACCTCTTAACGCGCTGGCGGCGCTAGGGTTTGCGGACCCCATCTGCCTTTAACCTGCCGCTCCGACCAGCGCGATGCGCCTATTTATCGGGCGCCCAGGCGCTTTGGCGCCACGTTTTTTAGCATGACCGTCAAACTTACGGTCCAGGCCGGCGCGGAGGGCTGCCTCGTTCCCCCCGCCCGCTAGCGTCCCGCTGCCGTTCGCCCCGTCTCGGGGGAGGCGCGCGGTTGAAACGCAACAACAAGGGGCGGGCCTCCCCGGGGGTCACGCGGAACGAGCGATGAAACTCATCATGGCGGTCGTCAAACCCTTCAAGCTGGACGACGTGCGCGAAGCGCTCGTCGGCGCCGGCGTCGAAGGGCTGACGGTCTCGGAGGTCAAGGGGTATGGCCGGCAAAAGGGCCAGACCGAAATCTATCGGGGGGCGGAATACCAAGTGAACTTCCTCCCCAAGGTGCAGCTCGAGGTGGTGGTCGAAGACTCCGCCGTCGGCAAGGCCGTGGAGGCGATCAAGGCCGCCGCCGCGACCGGCAAGATCGGCGACGGCAAGATCTTCGTCCTGAACGTCGAAGAGGCGGTGCGCATCCGGACCGGCGAGACCGGCGCCGCGGCGCTGTAAGAGGGGAAGACGCGATTATGAAGCTCATGAAATTAAAAGCCCTGGCCGGACTGGCGCTCGCCGCCGGCATGGCCCTGGCGCCGCTCGCGCCCGCCCTCGCCCAGAACGCCGAGCCGGCGACGGCGGAAGCGGCCGCGCCCGCTGCGGCCCCGGCCGCTGAAGCGGCGCCGGCCGCGGCCCCCGCCCCGGCGGCGGCGCCCGCCGAAGCGCCCAAGCCCAAGCTGGACACCGGCGACACGGCCTGGATGCTGACCTCGACGGCGCTCGTGCTGCTGATGACCATCCCCGGCCTGGCGCTGTTCTACGGCGGCATGGTCCGCAAGAAGAATGTCATCGCCACGGTGGCGCAGTCCTTCGCCATCACCTGCCTGATCTCGGTCCTGTGGATGGTCGTCGGCTATTCGCTGTCGTTCACCGCGAACACGTCCGAGGGGCTGAACAAATACATCGGCGGCCTCGGCAGCGCGATGATGTCTCACATGACCATGGACAGCACGAACAGCCTCGCCGGGACGATCCCGGAGTCGGTGTTCATGATGTTCCAGATGACCTTCGCGATCATCACGCCGGCGCTGATCTGCGGCGCATACGCCGAGCGCATCAAGTTCTCGGCCCTGCTGCTCTTCACCGCCTTGTGGTCGCTGCTCGTCTATGTGCCCGTGGCCCACATGGTGTGGGGCGGCGGCGTGCTGGGCAGCCTGGGCGTGCTCGACTTCGCCGGCGGCACCGTCGTGCACATCAACGCTGGTGTGGCCGGTCTGGTCTGCGCCCTGGTGCTCGGCAAGCGTAAGGGCTTCGGGACCGAGAACATGGCCCCGAACAACCTGGTGCTGACGATGATCGGCGCCAGCCTGCTGTGGGTCGGCTGGTTCGGCTTCAACGCGGGCTCGGCGGTGGCCTCCAACGCTCTGGCGGGCGTCGCCATGCTGAACACCCAGGTCGCCACCGCGGCCGCGGCTCTGGCCTGGATGGTCGTCGAGTGGATCGAGCGCAAGAAGCCCAGCATGCTGGGGCTGGCCTCGGGCGCCGTCGCCGGTCTCGTGGCGGTCACCCCCGCCGCCGGCTTCGTCAATCCGCAAGGGGCCCTGATCGTCGGCGCCGTGGCCGGCGTGGTCTGCTACGGCGGCGCGGTGTGGCTGAAGAAGGCCCTGAAGTACGACGACAGCCTCGACGCCTTCGGCGTGCACGGCATCGGCGGCATCGCCGGCGCCCTGCTCACCGGCGCCCTGGCCGATGCGGCCGTGAACCCGCTCGGCAAGGACGCCAGCGTGATCAAGCAACTGGTCGGCGTCGGCGCCACCATCGGCTGGACCGCGATCGGCACGCTGGTCATCCTCTACATCTGCAAGTTCACCACCGGCCTTCGCGTCTCCGAGGAGGGCGAAGTGGAAGGTCTGGACCTGGCGCTGCACGGCGAAGCCCTGCACGAATAGGCTCTGGTCAATCCGCTTCGAGCGACGGGAACGGGGGTCCTTGGGACCCCCGTTTTCGTTTGGGGGCGCCCCTAAAGGTCGTCAGGCCAAGGCCCGCCCAGGCGGCAGGCGCGCACCCACCAGCCCGGCCGTTGCGCGGCGATGCGGTCGGCCAGCGCTTGCGCGCTCTCCGCCTCGTCGCAGAGCGCAAAGCACGTCCCGCCTGAGCCCGAGACCCTGGCCAGCAGGGTCTGCGGCGCGCCGTACAGCGCCTCCAGCACCCCGCCCACCGCCGGCTCGACCGCGCAGGCCGGCCCTTCCAAATCGTTGGCAAGGCCCGCCAACCACGCGGCCGCGGCGCGCGCATCCGTCAGATCCTGCGGCGGGACGGGCGGCGCGGTGTCGCCGAAGCGACCCATGGCGTCGAGAAGGCGATAGACCGCGGGCGTGGAGACCGGGACGCCGGGATTGACCAGCACCGCATGCAGCGGCGGCAAGCGGGGACCGGGCGAGAGCCGCTCGCCGACACCCTCGGCCAGCACGGGCCGGCCCCAAAGACAGGCGGCGCCGTCGGCGCCCAAGGACGCGGCCAGGGCCTCCAGTTCGGCGTCCGAAACGGCGAGCCCCAGCATCGCGCGCAACAGGCGCAGCGTTGCGCCGGCGTCGCTCGAACCGCCGCCCAGGCCTGCGGCGACCGGCAGGCGCTTCTCCAGCCTAAGCTGGACGCCCCGCCCTTCGGCCTTGGGGAGAAGCGCCCGGGCGGCGCGAAGCACGAGGTTGTCCGGACCAGCGGGCGCCCCGCCCGCGAAGGGGCCGTCCACCTCCAGCGTAAGCTGCGCCTTGGGTTCGGCCGAGAGGCGGTCGCCCACGTCGGCGAAGACCATCAGGCTGCATAGCGGATGGTAGCCGTTGGCGCGGGGCGGCCCCACGTGCAGGAAGAGATTGACCTTGGCGGGAGCGAAAGCCTGACGGCGCAAATCTAGGACCCGGCGACCTTCCCCGCGGCGGCGTCCGCCCCGCTGGGCGAGGCGATCTTGGCCTCCGCGGCCGCCTTCTGCTTTTCGTCCGGGCCCAGCGTCAGCACGCGGCGCCACTGGAACAGCGCCTCGTCCCGCCGGCCCGCCTTCCAATAGGCGTCGCCCAGGTGGTCGTTGATCTCAGGATCGCCGGCGTCCAGCTCGACGGCGAGCTCCAGCTTCTCCACCGCCTGCTTGTAGTCGCCCAGCTTGAAATAAGCCCAACCCAGGCTGTCCATCATGGCGCCGGACCGGGGATTTGCGGCCACCGCCTTCTCCACCAGGGCGAGGGCCTCCTTCAACCGCAGGCCGCGGTCGATCCACGAATAGCCGAGGTAGTTGAGCAGCTCCGGCTCGTCAGGCTTGAGCTTCAGCGCCGTCTGCAGGTCGGCTTCCGCCTCGGACCAGCGGCCCAGCCGCTCGTAGGCGACCGCGCGGCCGAACAGCAGCCGCCAGTCGGGCTTGCCGCCCTCCTTGATGAGCTGCGCGAGCACGTCGGCCGCTTCCTGGAATCGCCCGTAGGCCCGGTAGAGATCGGCAAGCGTCAAACGCGCGTCGCGATCGCCGGACGCGGCGGCCTGGCGCGCGATGCGGATCGCCGTCTCCTGGTCGCCGGTCTGCTGATAGCTCCAGGCGATCTTGCCCTGCGCCGTGACATAGTCGGTGGTCTTGGGCGGAACGCGGCCGTAGGCTGCCCGCGCGCCCGGGACATCGTCGCCGGCCATCAGCAGGTCGCCCACCATGACCCAGGCGTCGCCGCGACGGGGGTCCAGCCGCAGGATCAGCCTCAGATAGGCCAGGGCGATCTGCGGCTGACGCGCGGCGATCATGGTGGCCGCAGGCGCGAGCAGCGCCTGGGCGGCGCCCTCCCGAAGGCTTGGAGCCGGCGGCGCGGGCCCGCCCGCGGCCGCGCGCGCCTTGGCCGCCTCGATCGTTTCGCTCTCGCCAAGGCCCAATACGGATTCATAGAGCGCGACGGCGTCCAGCCGCCGGCCGCGGCGCTCCAGGAAACCGCCGTAAGTCAGGGTCGCCAGCTCGCTCTGGCCCCCGCCGCCGGCGGCCTTGAGATCCGCCTCGGCCGCGTCGAAGCGGCCCGCGCGCTCCAGCAACAGGCCGCGGCCCAGGGTTCCGAAATACTCGACGACCTTGTCGCCGCGCACCTGGGGCGGGACCAGGGAAGCGTCGACATCGCCGCTCTGCGCCGCCGCCCAGGGCGAGACGAGCGCGGCGGCGGCCTTGTGTGGAAAGGCGATCGAATTCGACGTCAGCTGGGCGTAGGCCTCCTTGCCCTTGCCCTGGGCCATCGCCTCCACCCCCCGGACCAGCGCGCCCATGCGCTTGACCGACTCCGAGGCGTCCGGGCCGTTGGGAACCAGAGCGGCCGCGCGCGTCACGTCTCCGGCCAGCAATGCGGCTGTGAAAGCCTTTTCCGCCACCGCATCGTCGGCGCCGGGCGCGTCGCGGGCCGCGTCCAACAAGCGCGAGGCCTGGCGGCTGTCGCCGCTGGTGAGCGCCGCCTGTCCCGCGAGGAACATGCCGTAGGCCGAGCTGGCCGGCGGGTCTTGGGCCGCGCCCTGCAAGCGCGCGCCATCGCTGGCGCAGGCTTGAAGCAGGGGCAGACAGGCGGCGAAGGCGAGCAAGTGACGCATCGGCGGACCTTGGCCCTTGGCTTGGATCGCGGCAAGCGCGGCCGAGGATCACATGTTGGGATAGTTCGGGCCGTCGCCGCCCTGGGGCGTGGTCCAGTCGATGTTCTGCGAAGGGTCCTTGATGTCGCACGTCTTGCAGTGGACGCAGTTCTGGAAGTTCACCTGGAACCGCGGGTTGTCCCCCCCCTCGTCGTAGAGCACCTCGTAGACTCCAGCCGGACAATAGAGGCGCGCCGGCTCGCCGTACTTGGGGAGGTTCACCTCGACCGGGATCGAGGGATCCTGCAGCCGCAGGTGCACCGGCTGGCTTTCGTCATGATTGGTGTTCGACAGGAACACCG
>Ga0157379_10000117_pt1 | contig 55149 bp, 45 predicted proteins | sample S25metaG_FD_121802 | JGI IMG/M metagenome (GOLD analysis project Ga0157379, IMG submission 121802) | Switchgrass rhizosphere microbial communities from Kellogg Biological Station, Michigan, USA - S2-5 metaG | ecosystem: Host-associated > Plants > Roots > Rhizosphere > Soil | place: USA... | reverse complement strand
CGTCGAGCGCGGCGTCCGCCGTGAACGCCACCGCTTGCTCGGCGAGGTCGGCGTGCCCGTGCACCCGGCCCAGCGCGCGGTCGGCGAGCGTCGAGTCGCGCAGCTCCACCGTCAGGCCGGCGGAGGCATCCGCGAGGGTCAGGCCGATCCCTTTCAGATCGAGCGTGCCGGTGAGCGCCGTCACGGGCCGCGGCGGTCCGAGCACCCCCGCCAGGTCGAGCGCCGTCAGCTGCGCCTGCAGCTCGTAGCTCGCGCGCTCGCTCTGACCGACGTTGCCCGCGAGCGCGATCGCGCCGGCGTCGCTCGTCACGGTCGCATCGAGCGCCGCCCAGCGCGCCGGGCCGCGCAGGTGCGCCGTCGCGACGAGATCGGCGATCGGCATGTCGGTCCGCACGAGATGTCGCGCCTCGGCGGCCGAAAGGCGCGGGAGGTCGAGCGTGACGTCGTACGACCCATCCGGGCGCAGGGGAATCCTGGCGTCGGCGCGCACCTCGGAATCGTCGGTGCGGAGATGCAGACCTTCGACGCGGACCTCGTCGTCGCTGACGGTGGCCGTACCGCTCAGCGCGGCGACGCGCACGCCGCGCCCGGGGAGGATGCCGGTAAGGCTCGTCACCGTGATCGACTGCGCGCCCGTCCCGAACCTCCCGGAGCCCGTCAGCACGACGTCGCGCAGGCGCCACACCCCTCCCGGGCGTACGATCTTGACCGCCGCGCCGGTGACGTGCGCATCGGCGAGCGCGATCACGAGCGTACCCGGCTGGCTCGGCGCGCTCTGCTCGCGCGCCAGCCGCGCGACGTTCCATCCGGCGGCGTCCTCGACGAGCGTGAGCGCGACGCCGTCGAGCAGGACATCGTGTAGCGTGAGTCCCCGACCGAGGAGCAGGCGGCCGAGGTCGTAGCGCCCGGAGAGCCGCCGCACCGCCAGCACGCGCCGTCCCTCCGCGACCAGGCGGACGTTCCGCAGCACCACGTGATCGAGCAGGTCGCCGTCTAGCGCGCCGATCGCACCGACGCCGTTCAGCGCGGCGTTCAGCTCGACCACGGCCCGTCGCCGCAGCCAGTCGTGAAAGGCCGGTGAGCGCGCCAGCGCCACGACGGTCACGGCGAGCGCGACGGCCAGGATCGACGCGCCCACCATCAGACGGCGAAGCCAGTGACGGACACGCATCAGAAAGCCTGCCCGATGCTGAAGTGGACCTGCCACGGCTGTTGGCCGCGCGGCTCCAGCGGGATGCCGAAGTCGAAGCGCAACGGACCGATCGGGGTCTGGTAGCGTACGCCGACGCCGACGCCGAACTGCAGATCTGCCAGATTGTAGCTGAACGGCGACTCGCGCACCTCGCCGACGTCGACGAACGCGACCCCACCGATCTTGCCGTAGACCGGCGTGCGGAACTCGAAGTTCCCCTCGAGCAGACTGCGGCCGCCGATCGGGTCGCCGCCGTCGGTCAGCGGTCCGACCTTGTAGCGCCCATAGCCGCGCGTGCTGTTGATCCCGCCGGCAAAGAAGCGGCGGAAGATCGGCAAGTCGTGGCTCGAGCCGAAGCCGTCGCCGCCGCCCACGCGCACGCGACCGGCGAGGACACGGGTGCCGAACACGGGAACGTACTTCTTCGCCTCGAAGACGACCCGGTAGAAGGAAAAGTCTCCGCCCCACGGGCCGCCCGCCTGCTCGCCCGCGAGCGTGATCACACTGCCCTCGTGCGGATCGAGGAGATCGTTGGCGGTGTTGCGCTCGAGAAGGCCCGTGACGCTCGAGACGATGCCGCGCGCCTCGAAGTCCTCGAGCGCGGCCTTGGTCTCATCCGGGACGTTGCTCGTGTCGTCGTACTCGATGTTGTAGCCGATTGCCGCGCGCAGGTCGGGCAGCAGGCGCCGCTCGATGCGCGGCGCGAAGCGGATGCGGGCAACGGTGAAGCCGGGCTCCTCGTCGCGCTCCTGCGTCAGCGGCGCGACGAAGGTCTGCTGCGGACTGAGGAAGTACGGCTGACGGAACTCCCCTGCAATCTCCTGCTTGATGAACGACGCCTTCGCGCTGAACCCGAGCTGGCGGCCGCCGCCGTAGAAGTCGTAGTTCTGCCAGCGGATCAGCCCGCGCACCTCGTCCTCGAGCCCGTAGCCGATGCCGACCTTGACCTCGCGCGGGGGCCCCTCGCTCACGGTGATCGCCATGTCGACGACGCCGCTCTGCGCCTCGAGATTCGACGGCTTCACGGCGACGGAGCGGAAGAGGTGCAGCCCGAAGACGTTGGCCTGCGTCTTCTCGACCTTGCGCGGATCCCAGGGATCGCCGGCGCGCCACTGCACCTCGCGCGTGATGAGGCGCGGCGCGACCGCCGCGGTGCCGCTCACGTCCGTCGCCCCGAAAACCGCGACGGGCCCGCGCGTGATGGTGTAGGTCACGCGCGCCCGATCCGTCGCGGTATCGACGGTCGCTGCCTTGTCGACGCGCACGTAGGCATACCCCGCCTGCTGGAGATAGCGGTCGAGCGCGGCGCGGCTGGCGTCGTACTCGCTCTGGGTGAGCACGTCGTCGACGTGCAATCGCAGCGCGGCGTCGAGAGCGCGGCGCTCGGCGTCGGTCGGGGCGAAGTCGGTGGTCACGAGATCGACCGCCTCGACCTTCGTCGCCGGTCCCTCCTCGACCTCGATCACGATCGTCAGGTCGTCGCCATCGACCTCGAGGTCGTAGCCGACCGTGCCGACGAAGTGCCCCGACTCACGCAGCGCCGTCCGCACGCGCTCGAGATCGGAGAGGAACAGCTGCGGATTGAAGGACACGCGCGCCCGCCAGCGCTTCCACGGTTGATACCAGGGGGGCACCTTGGTGAGCATGGCGTCGCGCAAGGTCGAGGCCGAGAGATCCTTGGTGCCCTCGATGCGGACGGCTCGAACCCGATAGCTGCCTCCGGGCGTGAGGTCGTCGACGGTCGCAGCGTTCCCCGCGGCGCGCGACCCGACCAGCGCGGCCACCGCCGCCGCGACGATCCACCGCGCCCGCATCGCGGACGATTATCGCCCGCCGGCGGGGCGCGGGCAAAATTGTCGCGACTCCGCGCTCACGGCAGGGTCACCACGGCCGTGCCGAGCCGTCCGCGCGGGACGGTGGGCACGCCCGGGGCTCAGCCGTCGCTCGGAGAAAACGACGGGAGGGAGGTCGAGGCGCGGTCCGCCGCGAGCGCGTGGTAGGTCGTCAGGACGCGCTCGGCGTAGTTGCGCGACACCGGGGTGCCGCGCTCGATCTGCCGGCGCACACGCGTCGGGCCGATGTTGTAGGCAGCGAGGGCCATCGCCTGATCGTCGAACTGACGCTCGAGCTGCTGCAGATAGCGCAGGCCGACCGCCACGTTGGTACGCGGGTCACCGAGCCGCACGGCGCGGGCCGCGGGTTGCGCGGTCTGGCGCCCCACCGCCGCAATGCTGCGTGCCGCCTGCTGCCTGATCTGAAGAAGGCCGCGCGCCCCCCTTCCCGAGACCGCGTTGGCGCGGAAACCGCTCTCGATCTTGATCAGCGCCAGCGCGTAGAGCGGATCGATGTGTAGCGCCCGACTCTCGCTGTGGACGATTTGCGCCAGCTCGGCGGCCTCGACGTGTCCGCGCCCTTCGGCTTGGATCAACCGCTGCAGGGAACGGACCTCGTCCGGCACGAAGCGCACGCGTTCTCCGGACCGGGTTCCCGGAGGCAGCGCCGCGTCGACATTGGCAACTTTCGCCGTCAACTCCGCGGTGCAGCCGAAGGCGAGCGCCGCCGCGGTGAGGGTCCGCAGGATACGTCTCATCGCGTCAAGTTATATACGACGGTCCACACGAGGGCGAGCTGGTTCGCAACCCGTGGCGTCTGGTTCGCAACCCGTGGCGTAAAGATGGCACCGAATGACAAATCGGCAAGAAACGGAAACTACAGCCTGCATCTAACACGCTGATTTCAAGAACAAAGCGTTCCGTTCCTCGCGGCACATGGCTTGCTCGATTTCCTTACGGGAAACGCAACTCGGGACGTCGCAAGGAAGGTAGGCAGCGACCTCGTCGAAGGCGTCCTGCTGTCGGATGGGGATTGGGTCACACGCGTGGGCTTCGAAAGGCCACTCCAGGGGTGACACCGGGTGGTGTCGCAGCACTGTCAGATGCGCTGTTCGACGCTCCATGCGAATTCGCCAGAGCCTGGCACAAGTGCATGATATGTCAGCTTTTCCGCAACGTTGTGACAAAACTTTCTCCTTGACAACGCAGACGCGAGGCTCTTATAGTCGCTCCACATTCAGAGACAGTCGTCCCGAGGTGCCGTACCAAAGTAGTTTCGCATCGTGTCTTTTCGGGTGAAGCTCTCACGTCTCCACGCGAGCGTGTCCGGTGGCGGAAGCGGAGAGAGCCAGACCTAGACGGTGCGGTGTCGGGAGCTGAACGCTGAACGAAAGCCGATGATGATCACACGTACGAATCTCCGGTGTGTCGTGGACCTCACCCTCGTGCGCGCGGATCGCCATCCCCAACCACCCCTACGAAGGAGGGTAACCATGAAGAAACATCTGCTAGGCGGGCTAGCAGCCGTTCTGGTCGTCGGCATTTCGGCCAGCTCGGCTCTCGCCCAGTGTGCTTTCGAGCACCCAAAGAAGGCCGGCAAGTTCGCGTCGAACTTCGTCCAGGCTTTCGTGTCGTGCGGCAATGCCGGCGGCAACTCGCCGAACTCGACGACGGAAGGCGGCGTACCGAGCTGCAAGCCGCCGGAGACTTTCAGCACGCAGAGCGGCAACACGCCTGGCTCGGGCTGGCAGTGGGACGAGCTCAAGGGTCAGGGCCAGGTGCAGTTCAAGGCGCTCAAGGTCTCCAAGAACCTCGCCGTCACCCCGGCTGGCTCGACCGACCTGTCCGTCAAGGCCAAGCTCAAGGGCGTCGTCGACAGCGTCGGACCGGCGAACGGGACGGGCGCGCTCTCGACCGTCGCGCGTGCGACGTTCAACGATCGTATGAACGGTGACATGACGGTCGTCGACTTCCCGGCGAACTTCCCGCTCACCCTCACCGACGGCAAGGGCCAGATCAAGACGTCGGCCGATGCGCTCCTCAACGGCATCAGCCAGCCGGGCCTTCCGGACTGCACCAGCATCGAGACCGTGTCGATCACGATCACCGACACGAACGGCGACACGTTCGCGAACACTGGTACCTTCGCCAAGCAATAGTGTTTAAGGGAGAAGGCGCCTTCTCCCTGGATTTCTTTCTCGAGGCCATCCGCCCAGTCCACGGCGGGTGGCCTCGTCTTTTTGAGGGGGGCAACATGGGGCTGAGATTCTGCGTCTTCGTCGTCGTTGCGATGCTCGCTGCCTGCCAACGTACGCAGTCTGCTCCGCCCGCACCGGCTCCCAGCGTCACCCCGGTCCCCGCCGTCGCCGTTGCACCGAGCAGTCCGGTGGCAAGCGTCGGAACGCCGGCGCCCGGTGAATCACCCGATGCCGAGGATGCCGACGACGACGATGACGACATAGACAAGCCTTGGGGGCCGGAGTTCGAGATCACCGCCGATGCCAGCTGGTACTTCGGATTCGTCTCCAGGGAAGTGCAGTTCGGCGCGAAGGCGCTGAACGGCACCCCTCCATACACCTACACCTGGGAGTTCGATGACGGCACGCCGCAGGCGACCGGCGATCATACGGAACACCGCTACGAGAAGGCCGGACACTACAGTCCCTACGTCGTGGGCAAGGACGGAAAGGGCGAAACCTACCGGGTGACCTTCTACATCGTCGTCGTCACACGTGAGGACTACATCCAGAAGAAGGGCCCCGACGCGCCGCTGTTGCAGTCACCGGCTCCGTCTCCAGCGCCATGAGGGCGCTGACGGAGTAGATCCGCAGGGGTACGAGTCGCGTCACCGTGTGGCCTGGCGGCGTGTCCGCGGGCGCATCGGGGACGGCGACCGCGAGCTGTGCGTCGGGCTCGAGCGGTTGCAGTTGCACGTCGCCGACATCGCGCGGGCTCCCGACGTGATTGGCGATCCAGATCACTGGGCGGCCACTGCCGAGAAGGCCGTGCATCACGTCCTGCCAGCGCTGGCCGCCTTCGCTCAGGAGCAGGGTCTCGCGACCGGTAATGAGCCATAGCGGCACCTGCAGCTGAATATCGGCGAATCCACTATCCATCGCCACGATCGCGTCCGCCGGAAGACGCTCGGCGATCGCCTCGACCGCCGCTAGATTGCCGCTGTAGTACGGGAGCGCGCGTGTCGTGAGAACGGGACGGCCCTCGAGCGCGACGACGAGCACCGTCAGCGCGAGCGCTACCTTCCGGGCTCCGCGATAGGGCTGCTGCGCGATCCACGCGAGCGCGGCCCCTCCCGCGACCGCGATGCCCGGGATGACGAGCGGCAGGAAGCGGCGGATCGCCCACGGCTGATACGGAGCGACGCGCGGATTGAGCACGAAGACCGCCGTAGCGAGGAGCCAGGCCCAGCCCGCGACGCGCATGGCGGCTCCGCCTCGCTGCCATGCCAGCGGCACGCCGAGCGCCGCCAGCGCCAGGAGCGGCCACGAGCAGTAGGCCGCGAGCCACGATGTGTCACGCCACGGCAGGACGACCAGTGCGACGCGGACGTACAGCGCCAGCACCGCGACGAGGGCGAGCGGCACGGCGAGTCGGAGCACCCCGCGCACCACCCCGACGCCAGTGCGCCTACCGAGGAACCCGGCGGCGAGGAGGAGGACGGCGAGGCCGGTCGCAGCGAGAGCGGCGCCGGCGCGCAAGGAACCGAGCGCATCCGTCCGGGTCGCCCAGAGATAGGCCGCGCCGTAGTGCATCGCGAGGTCGTTCTCGAGATACGCCAGATGATGACTCGGCGTGTTCTCGCCGTTCAGCAGAGCGACGCCCACGAGCAGCGCGAATCCGGCGAGCAACGGCGGCATGGGCAGACGCGGCCGGCCCCAGGCCCACGCCAAGGCTCCGGCCGCGATCAGAAAGAGAAACGTCTCGGTGCGCGCCAGACCCGCCAAACCAAAGATGGCGCCGGCGAGAAACGCGAGCCGTCTGTCCTCCGCAACGGCCGCCCGGCGCAAGACCGCGAGCCCGGCCCAGATCGCCGCCATCGCCAGCGGCTCCGGCATGGCGAACCTGGCGAACCACCACACCCCGAAGTTGGCGAGCAGCGCCACCGCGGTCCCGGCCGCCGCGACGAATCCCAGGCTCTCGCCGGTGAACAGGACGACCGCCCACACCCCGAGCGCCGTGAAGAGCGGGGCCACGAGCACGCCCGCCGCAACGCCGCCGCCGAGGGTCAGGATGCCGATCCACACCGGAAGGAGCGGAAAGAAGGCCAGGATCGCGCTCGGCGCCTCGAGGCTCGGCATCATCAAGCCGCCGGGAAGCCGCACGAACGGGCCGGAGCCGAGCCGTCCGAGAGCGGTGAAGAGCACCGTCGACACATCGCGCGGGAGGAGCGGCACGACGGAATCGGCAACCCAGATGCTGCCGCTCCGCGCGAGATGGATGCCGGCGCTCACGTACATGGTGGAGTCCGCCGCGGCGATCACGGTGTCGTAGGGCGGCCAGCTCCAGCAGAACGCGGCCAACGCCGCGAGCGCAGCCAATGCCGCGCAGCCGTCGTGAGAGTGCGGCTCAGGCGCCCCGGGCAACGGGGCGCGGCGCGCGAGCAGAAGGCACACCAGCGTCACCACCCCGAGGGCGCCCAGCAGCGTCGGCAACGAGAATCGTCCGGCTTGCGCCAGCGCGAGTCCGGCGATCGAGGTCACGACCATCCCTGCCCAAAGGCGGGTGAAACGATCCGCACGGACACGCGCGGCGCGCATGACGGCCCACCCGGGAATCTCGGTGAGGAGCCAGCACAGGGCGAGTGCCGCGAGCGCGGCGCTCGCGCTCAAGGGGACGGGGGTGCAACGCCCGAAGGCGCGGGGCTCGGGGCGGGACTCCCATAGGCGCGCTGCTCGAGCGCCTTGAACGTCTCGTCCTGGAAGATCTTGCCCGCGGCCCACATCCCATCCGCGATCGGCCGCTTCGCGTTCGCCGGATCAGCGAAATAGTCGTTCATCCGCTTCCGCCAGAGCTCGTAGTCCGGTTTCGTGTATACCGGCACCCAGGCACGGCGATCGTGGCGCTTTTCGAGCGAAACGGCGTCGAGGAAGCCCACCACGTAGCCGAGCTGGAAGTTCTCGCCATAGCCTCGCCACGCATCCTGCCCCGCGTACCCCCACGCCAGTGCCGATGCCAACAGAAAACCGAGACCGGCCGAGAGTACGACGGTGAAGAGCGGGCGACCCCTGCGATGGTTCGTTGCGCTGCCAGGCATGTCGCGAGGCATACTCAGCACCTCCGGACCGGTCAATCGGGGCGCGTGCCGACGAAGCGGGAGGGCGCGAGCACGCGACGCGCGATCGTCCAGTCATCCGCCCCGATGGCACCGAGCGCCGCACTCGTCGCGACGAACACCAGGCTTCCCCCGGCCGCCAGGGCGAGCGGCGGACCCGGGCACCACATCCCCGCGACCACCAGCACGACCGCCACCAGCACCGATGGGAGCAACGGGCGTATGCAGGCAACGATCTCGAGGCGCGTCGAACGCACGGTGGCGAGCATCACCTGTGTGAGGAGATTGGCGGCCAGGGAGACGACCGCGGCCCCGACGAAGCCGCACGAGGGCACGACGGCGAGCGATAGGCCGATCGTCAGAGCGGAGCTCAGGGCGTTGACGCCGAGGAGCACGCGCTCCAGCCCGCGCGCGATGAGCAGGTTGGTGAAGACCGAGCCCGTCGCCGCGAGCAAGGCGAGCCAGATCGAGATCCGCAGGGCCGGGGTGGCCGGCAGGTACGCGGCGCCGAACAGGGCGGTGACGAGCGTCGGCGCGGCGAGCGAGACGGCAACGATCACCGTCAGCGCGAGCACGCCGAGCCAGCGCACGACCCGGACGCTGAGGGCGCGTTGCGCGTCACGTGCGCCGACGTCGTACGCGGAGAGCACTGGCAGCAACACCAGCATCAACGCCTCGGGCAGGAGCGCGAACGCCTCCGCCAACCGCGAGCCGGCGGCCAGGTAGCCGCTCTCGACGGCGCCCGCGAAGCGCAAAACGACCAGCTGCCCGACCCGCAACGTCACCGTCAACAGAACCGCGTTCAGGGCCAGCACCCAGCCCGAGCGGGCAAGTGTCCCCGCCACGGTCGTGCGCCAGCGTGGCCGAATGGGATGCTCGCGCCGTACCAAGCGGAAGGCGGCGAGCGACGACGCGAGCTGCCCGCTGCCCCACGCCGCGACCGCGCCGGCCAAGCCGAGCCCGAGGGCACGCGCGATCGCGAGCGCGAGGCCGAAGGTCGTCACGTTCGCGAGCGCAACGACGCACAGACGCTCCAGTCGCTGCTCGGTTCGGAAGACCGCGCGGAGTCCCGTGGCGCTCGCAGCCACGAGCCCGGCCGCGGCGAGAACGATCGGCACACGCCCCACCGTCGGCAGCAGGCGCGTGCCGATCACGGCGAGCAGCACGCCCCCGAGCGTAGTGCAGACGAGACGCAGCGCCAGGGCCCCATCGACCAGCGTCACCGCCTCGGCCTCCGAACGCTGCGCCAGGAGCCGCACCAACACGGGCTCCTGTCCCAACTCGGCTGCCAGCTGCACGAACGCGAGGAGCGCCATCAGCGCCGCGTACCGTCCGAAATCCTCCGCGCCGAGCGTGCGGGCGATGAGCAGCAGCAGCACCATGGCCCCGCCCTTCTCGAGCGCGGTCGCGAGCAAGGCGAATCCCGTCGCGCGCGCGGTCCGGCGCGCGTCGAGCGAATCCGTCACTGTTTGATCGCGAGCACGCCGAGTCGGGCGTTCATGCCGATCGCCGCGCCGGCGGCGAGGATGATCTCGAGCGGGACGCGCAGCGGCAGCGCGAGACGATAGCGCCCAAGGTATACCTTGCCCTGGCGCAGCGCGTGGATGCCGAATCCCGCGGTCTCGATGGCGCGCGGCAGCGTCTTCGGGGTGAAGTAGTGGAGATGCGGCGCGACGTACAGGCGCAGCAGCAGCTTGTCCGCCGCCGGGCCGCCAGCGCGGGCATATGCGTCGACGACGGCCGTCAGCAGCGAGCGCTGATTCGGCACCGCGACGTAGAGGGCGCCGCCGGGCCGCAGGAGCGCGTGCGCGCGCCGCAAGGTCGCCAGCGGATCGATCACGTGCTCGAGCACGTCGAGCATCGTGATCGCGTCGAACTGCTGCCCCCCCAACCCGTGCTCCTCGAAGGGGCCGACGGCGATGCGCACGCCAAACTCCTGCGCCGCCTTCTCCGCGGTGAGCGGGCAGATGTCGATGCCGCTCGGATCCCAGCCGCGCTCGCGCGCCAGGTGCATGAACACGCCCGTGCCGGCGCCGACGTCGAGCAGCGTGCCGGGCCCGCCGAGTGCAGCCTCGAGCTCGGCGAGATGGCCGCGCATCCCGCGGATGACGGGGTCCTCGACGTAGTTGCGATGGCAGTTCTTGAAGAAGTCGCGCACCTCCGGATACGCCGTTTCGTCGGTGTAGCCGAGGGTCTCGATCGCGACCTTCTCCTGCAGCGTCGGAAACGGATCCGCGCGGATGAGGCCACAGCCGCCGCACCGCAGTACGCGCCGCCAACGCATGTCGTGCATCAGGCGGTACTCCGTCGCGCCGCAGAGCGCGCAAGGATGGCTCGACAGCATCGGGGTGGGTTGGTCATTGTCGCCGAAAGGCCGGCCGATGGAAAGCGCCGCGCGGGGTGCGCTATACGCCGATCGTGGCGGCCGTAGGCGAGGCGGAGACGCGGCGGGGAGCGGAAGCCAGCGGGTCCGCGCCCCCGTCGTCCGGACCCGGGCTCGCGCTGCTCGCGACGATGCTCGCGGCCGCGGCGGTCACGTGGTTCGTGGGGCTACGCGGAGACTTTCCACTGAGCGACGACTGGTCCTACGCGTACGCCGCGCGCAGCGTGTGCGAGACCGGCCTGCTACGCATGCTGCCCTGGACAGGCGCCAGCCTCGTTCTGCAGGCCGGCTACGGCGCCGCGCTCTGCCGCCAGTTCGGTTTCTCGTTCGAGGTGCTGCGCGCCTCGACGGTCGTTCTCGCCGCGAGCGGCGCCGGCGTGTTCGTGCTGCTGCAGCGCACACTCGGTCTGCGGGGCGGCGCGCTCGCCCTCGGCACCCTGCTCTTCGCCCTGAACCCGCTGTTCGTGAACCTGGCGTTCACCTTCATGACCGACGTGCCATTCGTGGTCGTGGCGACGTGGGCCGGCTACGCGTACGCGCGTGGGCTCACCGAGCACTCGACGCGGCGGGTGTTCCTCGGCTCGCTCGCCGCGAGTGCCGCGTTCCTGATCCGGCAGCACGGCATCGTCGTCGCAGCCGCGGGCGCGGGCGCAGCCCTGCTGGGGCGCGAGCGCCCGCTCTGGCAGCGCCTGCGCCTCGCGGCGACGGCGTTCGTCGTGCCCGCGATCACGTTCGTCGTCTTCCATTTCTGGCTGTTCGATGTCCACGGCGCGCCATCGGGCTACACCAACAAGCTGAGCGAGGCGCATCGCGTGAGCGCGGCGGGGCTGGTGAACTGCGCGTTTCGCGGCCTCGAGTATCTCGGCCTCTTCGTCGCCCCGCTCGTGCTCGCCGTCCCGCTGCGTGGATCCCTCCGGCGCGCGGCGCTCGCCGCGACCGCGCTGCTCGCCGTGCTCGCGGGGGCGCTCTACCTGCGCGAGGGCACGCTCATGTTCTCGCTCACCAACGTGCTGTACGACTTCGGGCTCGGCCCGTTGTCGCTGCGTGACACGCTCTTCCTCGCTGCGCCGCCGCCCGCGCACATCGGCCCCTGGCTACAGATCCCGCTGACGGTCGTGGCGATCGCCGCGGGCGGCGCGATGCTCGCCACGTGGATTGCGAGCGTACTGCGGCCGCGCTCACCCGGCCACGCGTTCGTCGCGCTCGCCGCGCTCCTGCTGTTCGGCTCGTCCCTGCTGCACACGCGCTACTACTTCGACCGCTATTTGCTCGCCGTCGTCCCGTTCCTGGTCGCCACGCTCGCCGCCTCGGAGCGGCTCCGCCGCCTTCCGCTCGCGCTCGTCCTCGCGTGCACCCTCGGCTGGTACGCGATCGCGGGCACGCACGACTACCTGGCGTGGAATCGCGCCCGCTGGGACGCGCTCGACCGGCTGACGCTCACCGGCACCCCCGCCACGGAAATCGACGGCGGCATGGAGTTCAACGCCTGGCTGCTGGCGCCGACGCTGGATCGTTGGCCGTCGGACGCGGACGTGCGCCCCGGCCAGCCGGAGAATCGCCACAGCTGGTGGTGGGTCGTCGACGATCGCTACGTAGTCGCGTTCCGCCCGCTCGACGGCTACCACATCCGGGAAGAGCTGCCGTTCACCCGCTGGCTCGTGCCCGCGTACGACCACCTCTTCCTGCTCGAGCGCGACCGCTAGGTCGCGGGGTCCCCTCCTACGGCCGGCAGAAGGCGACGAGGTCGAGCGCATCGGGCCGCGACTCCTCGACGACGGTGAAATCGTCCGGCCCGATGCGGGTCGCCTCGCTCACCGTGCTCACGACCCGGCGGCGCACCACGGCGGACAGCTGCGCGAACGCGAAGTACACGAGCCGCTCTGGCAGCAGATGGCGCAGGCCGAGCGGATCGAGGCGGAGCAGCCGCCGCACCTGGCGTCCCCGCTCGGCGTCGAACGCACGCACGCGCTCGTTGCCGAGCACGCTGCAGATCCGCACCTCGCGAAAGAGCGGCTGCAGGAGGCGTCGCAACTCGTCCGCGACGTACTCGCGCAGGTGCACCGGATTCTCCGAGACGCTGGTCAGGCGATTCGGGGTCGTCAGCATCAACTGCCCCGCCTCCGCGACCACGTCGCGTATGGCGCGGACGAAGCGCACGGGATCCGGTAGGTGCTCGATCACCTGGAAGTTCGTGACGAGATCGAAGCGCCGCCCGAGCCGCCCCACCTCGAGCACGTCGAGCTGGCGGAACTCGAGTCCGGGGCGGCCGTAGGCCGCGGTCGCCGTCGCGATCGGCTCGGCGGCGTAGTCGATGCCGAGCACCGAGCGCGCCTGCTCCGCGAGCAGCACGGTACCGAACCCCTCCCCGCATCCGGCATCGAGGACGTCCCGCCCGCCGGCCAGCGTGCACGCGTGCCGGTAGGCCGCGAGGTGGCGCGCCTCGTCGTAGACGAACTCCGCGCCCCGTCCCGGCCGCTCGGCGCTGAGCTTGCGCCGGCCTGGCGTGCCGCCGCCGCTCACGTCGCCGCCGTCCGGGCCGCCATCGGATCGCCCGCGATCATGCGCGCGATCACCTGCTCCACCTGATCGGTGACGGTGTCCCACCGGAAGCGTGCCGACCACGCAAGCGCGCCGGCCCGCAGGCGGCGCCAGGTGGCGTCGTCGCCGAGGATGCGGATGATCGCCGCGGCGGTGGCCTCGACGTCGGCGAACGGCACCAGCAGGCCGCTGCGGTCGTGGAGGACGGCGTCGCGCAGGCCGGGTACGTCGCTCGCGACGACCGGCGTCCCGCAGGCATTGGCCTCGAGCACGGTGAGCCCCCAACCCTCTTTCTCGGACGGGTTCACGAATACCCGGGCGCCGCGGTACAGCGTCACCTTCTCGTCCTCCTCCACGAAGCCGCGGAACTCGACGGCGTCGTCGATTCCGAGCGCGCGGACCCGGGCCTGCAGCTCGCCGACGGCGTCGCCGCGTCCCACGATCACGAGGCGCGCGTTCGGCACGGCGGCGCGGATGCGCGGCATCGCGTCGACGAGCACGTCGATCCGCTTGTAGCGCTCGGTGCGCCCGAGCGACAGGATCATCGGTCCGGGCTCGGACCCGTCGGGATGATAGCGGCGCGGGTCGAGGCCGTTGGTGATGATCACGACCGTGGATGCCTCGACGCCACGCACCACGAGATCGTCACGCGTGCTCGGAGAGACTGCGATCATCGGCACGCCGCGGTAGATACGCGGGATGCCGAGCTCGGAGAGATAGGTGACGGCCGCGACCGGCGCATTCACCTGGCGGAACGCCGTCGTCCCGAAGAGATGGTGCACCACGGCGAGCACGGGAAAGGGCGAGTACAGCGGCCCGTAGAACGGCAGCTTGCAGAGGTTCTCGACGAGGATCGCGGGGCCCGCGGTGGCGCGCGCGAGCTGGCGGTACAGCATCGGACCGCGCAGGTAGAACGTGTAGCGGTCGCCGGCGCGATGGATCGTGATGCCATGGTCGGTGCCCCGGGCGGACGCCCCGGGATAGCCGGCGCAGATCAGGACCACGGGATAGCCGCGCTCCGCGAGACGCCCGAAGATCTCGAACAGGTGCACCTCGGCGCCACCGGCACGCGGGTTGTCGAGATCGCGCTCGTTGAGCACGAAGAGCGTCGGTCGAACGCCGGCGCTCACAAGCGGCCGCGCAGCGCCTGCACTCGGAGCCACCACACGATCCACAGCGCCTCGATGCTGATCCGCTTCGACATCTTGGAGTCGCCGACCGTGCGATCCATGAAGATGATCGGCACCTCGCGAATCCGCATGCCCTTGCGCCACAAGCGATACGTCATCTCGATCTGGAAGGCGTACCCGTTGGAGCGCACCGAGCCGAGATCGATGGCCTGCAGCGCCTCGCGCCGCCAGCACTTGAACCCGCCCGTCGTGTCGCGCACCGGCAGGCTCGTGATCGCGCGAATGTAGGTGTTGCCGAAGTAGCTGAGGAGCAGCCGCTCGATCGGCCAGTTCACCACCGTGATGCCGTTCAGGTAGCGCGATCCCAGCACGACGTCGGCATCGCCGGCATAGGCAAAGAACTCCGGTAGCGCTCCCGGCGGATGGGAGAAGTCGGCGTCCATCTGCACGACGAGGTCGGCGCCCATCTCGAGCGCCTGCTGAAACCCCGCCTTGTAGGCGGGCCCGATGCCCTCGCGCTGCGTGCGGTGCAGGAGATGGATGCGCGCCATCTGGCGCCGCATCTCCTCCACGACGCCGCTGGTGCCGTCGGGCGAGTTGTCGTCGACGATCAGGACCTCGATCTCCGGGTCCTGCGCCAGCACCTGTGGCACGATGCGGGGGATGTTGTCACGTTCGTTGAACGTGGGGATGACGACGACCTTGCGTGCCATGGCGTCAGCGCAGCCCGAGGGTTTCGTACGGCGGCTCGCGATCGCGAACGCCGTCGAGCCAGCCGCGCACCTTGAGTACGACGCCGCCCGCTTCCCCGGTCACCAGGCGGCGCAGGAAGACGAAGGGAAGCGTCAGCACGATGCTGGCCCACAGCTTGAGGTGCTGGGCCGGGCGCGCGTGCTTGCGCGCATATAGGACCGTACTGCGCGCGCTCAGGTATTTGCGCGGGCTGGTGTACGCCGGACCGCCGAGCGTGCGGTTGCCGCGGTGGCGCACCACGGAGCCGGGCGCGAACACGATGCGCCAACCCTTCTCGCGCGCGGTGGTGCACCAATCGACGTCCTCGTGGTAGGCGAAGAAGCGCTCGTCGAAGAGCCCCACGTCGCGCAGCGCCGCGCACGACAGCAGCAAGGCGCACCCGGGAACCCACTCCACCTCGCGCGGCCGGTCGTACTGGCCGTGATCGCGCTCACCCCAGCCTGCCAGACTGATCAGGCTCTGCCGGTAGTTGACCGAGCCGTACGTCATCCACAGGCGCTGCGGGTCGTCGAACGAGACGACCTTGGCGCCGACCGCGGCGACGCGCTCGCCGTCCGCGAGCGCGAGCGCCGGTTGCAGCCAGCCCGGTGCGACTACCGTGTCGTTGTTCAGCACGTAGGCGAAGCGATATCCGTGCTCGAGCGCGTACCGCAGCCCGACGTTGTTGCCGCCCGCATAGCCGAGATTGGTCGGAAGCTCGACGCAGCGTACGGTCGGGTACGCGTCACGCACGACGGGCGCGACCGATCGTCGCGAGCCGTTGTCGATGACGAGCACGTCGAACCGCGGAGGGGCAGCGACGCGCAGGCTGTCGAGACAGGCTCGCGTGTCGTCCGTCCCGTTCCAGTTCAGAACGATGACGAGAACCTCGGAAGGGGCCGCGAGATCCGCCATGCACGCCCATGACTTCAGCCGAGCTAGTTGGAGATTGCAAGGGCAAATGTCAGGGCGAAGAGAATGCGTATTGACGCAGACGGGCCCGGCATGGAGAGCTGCCTATGGCGAGTGCGATTCCGGCGGCGCGGCCCGCTGGCGCGGCCCACGTTGACCACCTGACCGTTCACGACATAGGACATCGCGACGCATGGATCACGAATTCTATCGCGAGTATGCCCAGATCGAGGACACGCACTGGTGGTTTCGCGGCCGCCGCGCGATCTTCGACCGCGTGCTGCGGCCGTTCGAGCATCGCCACGACTTCCGCATCCTCGACATCGGTTTCGGCACCGGTGCGATGCTGACCTTTCTCGCGCGCTATGGCGACGTCATCGGCATGGACATGTCGGTCGACGCCATCCGTTTCGCGCGCACGCGCTGCGACCGGCCGATGCTCCTCGGCGACATCACGGCAGTACCGCTCAACACGCACTCGGTCGATCTCGTCACCGCTTTCGACATCGTCGAGCACGTCGACGACGACGGCGCGGCGCTGGCGGAACTGGCGCGCGTCTGCAAGCCGGGAGGCCACACGCTGCTCACGGTGCCGGCGTTCCAGTTCCTCTGGGGTAATCAGGACGTGGTGAGCCACCACAAGCGGCGCTACACGCTACCACAGCTGCGCGCTCGGGTGGAGGCGGCGGGATTCCGCGTCGTCACCCTCAGCTACTTCAACGCGCTGCTCTTTCCGATCGTGGCCGCCGTGCGCGTCGGGCGCCGGCTGCGCGGCGGCACGCCGGAGGTGGTGAAGTCGGATTTCACCATGACGAAGCCGGGGTTGGTGAACGACGCGCTCACGCGCCTCTTCGCGGCGGAGCGTGCGGTGATCTCGCGCGTTCGGCTGCCGGTCGGCGTCTCGCTGCTGTGTCTGGCCGAGCGGGTAGGCTGAGCGGTCGGCCGAGCACCATGCCCGAGCTCTCCGTCGTCGTCCCCGTCTTCAACGAGGCCGAGGTCCTGCCGGAAACCCTGCGCCGCCTGAAAGCCGCGGTGGAGGGGTGCGCGCCCGACCACGAGATCCTCTACGTCGACGACGGCTCGCACGACGAGTCGCCGACCATCCTGCTCGCGGCGGCGACACAGGACCCGCGTGTGCGCGTGCTGCGCTTCAGCCGGAACTTCGGCCACCAGGCGGCCGTCACGGCCGGCATCGAGCACGCCGGTGGCGCCGCGATCGTCGTCATCGACGCCGACCTGCAGGACCCGCCCGAGGTCATCGCCGATCTCGTCGCACAGTGGCGCGCGGGCTACGAGGTGGTCTCCGCGGTGCGGACCGTCCGCGAGGGCGAGAGTCCCGTGCGGCTCTTCCTGATCCGTACGTTCTACCGCGTCATGCAGCGCATCTCGTCGATCGATCTCACGCCCGACGTCGGCGATTTCCGCCTCATCGATCGCAAGGTCGCCGACGCCCTCAATCGACTGCCGGAGCGCAACCGCTACGTGCGTGGGCTGATCCGCTGGCTCGGCTTCCGCCATTGTGAGGTCGGCTACCGGCGCGCCGGACGCTTCGCGGGCGAGACGAAGTATCCGTATACGAAACTGCTGCGCCTCGCGCTCGACGGCATCACCTCGTTCTCGACGCTCCCGTTGAAGCTCGTCGCCTACGTGGGGGTGCTGGTCTCGGCGCTCAGCCTGCTGCTCGTCCTGTACGCGCTCTTCGGACGCTTCATCGAGGGCCGCACGCCGGAAGGCTGGACGTCCGTGTTCGTCTCCCTGGCGTTCTTCTCCGGCGTCCAGCTCATCGCCACCGGCGTCCTCGGCATGTACCTGAGCCGCATCTTCGAGGAGGTGAAGGGGCGGCCGGTCTACGTCATCGCGGCCGACACCTCGGCACCCCCTGCCCGCCCGCCCGGCACGTAGCGACCCTCGGCCATGCCAGGCTGCCCTGCGTGCGCCGCGCTCGACGTGGACGTCGTCCACGCGCTCGCCGCCTGGGGCGCGTTTCGCGTCGCCCGCTGCCGTCGCTGCGGCCTCGTCCGCACCGAGCCGCAGCCCGATCGCTCCGCTCTGCTCGCGGCGTACCGCGAGCGCCAGAGCAGCCCAGCCGTGATCGCGCGCGTGCGCCGACGCTTCGCCCGCGTCTTCGCCGCGCGGGCGGCGCGCGGGCTGTCCGGACCGGGCGGGTGCGCGCTCGACGTCGGCTGCGGCGACGGCAGCGTGCTCGCCGCGCTCGTGGCGCGCGGCTTCACCGGCCTCGGCACGGAGCTGCCCGGCCGGGGATGCGGGTCGCCGGCGCCGGGGGTCCGGATCGTCGAGACGGAGGACGTCACCGAGCTCCGACTGCCGGCGGCCTCGTGCCGTCTCGTCGTCCTGCGCCACGCGCTCGAGCACCTGCGCGATCCCGCGGCGGCGCTGCGCGAGGTCCGCCGCGTGCTCGAGCCGCGCGGACGGCTCGTCGTCGCGGTGCCCAATCTCGCCAGCTGGCAGGCGCGCTGGACGGGACCCCGGTGGGTGCATCTCGACGTCCCGCGACACCTCTTCCATTTCACCCCGGAGACCCTCGCGCGGCTCGTCCGCGAGGCGGGCTTCACCGTCGAGCGCGTGACGCAACTCTCGTTCGAGCATGGCTCCTACGGCTGGTTGTGCGCCGCCGTCCGCGGCCTGGGCGGGACACGGCGTCCGCCGACGCTCGCGGGCGCCCTCGCGTTGTCGCCGCTCGGCGCGTTCCTCAGTCTGGCGGAAGCCCTCGCGGGACGCGGCGCCGTGATCGAGCTGGCGGCGCGTCCGGACGACGGCCGCCCGGCCCCCGCCTCAGCGCACGTATCCTAGGGCGCGCAGCTTCTCCGCCGTCGCGGGGTCGAGCGCCTGCGGCGGCACCGCCGGCGCCGCCAGAGGGGTGGCCGATCGCGCCTTCACGGCATAGGTCCGCAGCGCATCGATCTCGGGGCCGAACGCCGTCGTGGACTCCTGCGGGAGCGGATGCTGCTCGCCGCGATCGCGCCCGAGGTCGTACATCTCGAGACGTCCCGGGCGGCCTGCAGCCGCGGGCGGGGTCCAGATCACCTTCCGACTGCCCTCGCGCAGCGCGTACATCGGCGGCGTCCAGCTCGGGTCCAGGGTGCGATCGACGAGCATACGCGTCGCGCCCCAGGCCTCGGAAAAAAGCGGACGCCGCGCCAGCATCCAGCGCAGAGCGTCGCCACGGGTGCGATCGGGATCGAAGAACGGCGCGAGCGACCGGCCCTCGGGAAAGAACATACTCCGGAAGCCGAGGATCTCCGCAACCGTCGGAAAGACGTCGATCAGGCCGACGTTCTCGGACACCCGCAGCCGTGCCGGGATCACCCCCGGCGCGCGCATCAACAGCGGCACGAGCAACGTCTCGTCGTACAGGTGCGAGCCGTGGTCGAGCGCGCCGTGCTCACCGAACTCCTCGCCGTGATCCGAGGTCACGACGAGCAGCGTGTCGTCCGCCAGTCCGAGCCCCGCGATGCGCTCCCACAGCCGCCGCAGCTGGTCGTCGGTGTAGCGGATCTCCTCCTCGTAGCGGTCGACGTCGCGCGCCTCGCCGAACAGTCCTTGATAGCGCGGCGGCGGCGTATAGGGCGCGTGCACCTGGTAGGTGTGGACGAAGAGGAACCAGCGCTGGTGGCGGTGCGCTCCCAGCCACGCCAGCGCGGCGTCGAACGTCGCCTCGACGTGCCCCACCGTCGAGCCGAGATCGGGGCTCTTGTTCTCGAGATAGCGATCGAAGCCACGCTCGAACCCGAGCGCCGCCTGCAGCAAGCCGTCCTCGGTCACGGCTCCGGTGGCGTAGCCGTGAGCGCGGAACACCTCGGCCATCATGGGATAGGCGAAAAGGTTGCTCGGCCGGCGCAGATCGGTCACGCCGTGCTCGTACGGGTAGAGCGCGGTGAAGAGCGACATGTGCGACACGGGCGTGATCGTCGATTGCGTGACGACGTGCTCGAACAGCGCGCCGTCGCGCGCCAGGGCATCCAGGAATGGCGTCGTGGGCCGCCCGCGTCCGTAGGCGCTGACGCTGCCCGCGCGCAGCGTATCGATCGAGACCAGGAGGAGGTTGTGCGGTCCCGGACGCGCCACCTGTCCCGGAACCACGAGGACGGGATCGCCCCAGACGGGCACGGTCGGCGCCCGCGTTCCGCTCTCGAGCTCGGGGCGCGTTTCCAAGGTCAGGACCATCGACCGTCCGGCGTAGCGCGACAGATCGAGACTGGCGTCGAACCAGCGACGCTGCGACGGCTCATGCGCCGGATCGAGCCGCGCCGAAAAGAGCGGCGCCGCCTCGCCCTCGAGCGCGACCGTGAAATCGACCGCCGGCGCCCCGTCCTCCCACCCCGGACTCTCCACGCCATACGCGAAGACGAGCTTCGCGTGGGGCGCGAGGCGATCGAGCGCGAAGCGCCGGCGCTCGGTTCGCTGCGCCGGCACCGACCGCACCTGCACCCAGACGTCGACCGTCGCACCGCGCAGCACCGGCGCCGTCGGCGCCTGGAAGCGCACGCGCGCGCGCGGCCAACTGCCGTCGCACGCCCCGATCACCCATCGCGTATCGCGCGCCGTCGCGCCCTGCGACGCGACCTGGACCAGCAGATGGTCGCAGGCCGGCACCAGCGGCGGCAGTCCGACGTCCATCGTGAAGCGGTCGGCGTCGGGCATGGCGAAGTGGGCCTCGCGCGCCACCAGGATCTGCGGCTCGCGGGGAAAGGTGTAGCGCGTATCGTCGTCGATGACGGCGCGCGCCGAGCCGCGCATGGCGGGCGCGGTCGGGGGCCGCCCCGGCTCGCCCTCGTCCGCCGGCGTGGGTTCCTCCGCCGGCGCCGCGTCGCTCGTCGCGGGCGGCGCCGCGACCGTCGCGAGCGGCGTGGGGCTCGCCGCGGAATCGGGATCGACGAGGTGCCACGCGATCTCCTCCGGGGGGGGAGGCGCGCAGCCGAACCCGATCGAGGCCGCGGCCACCACGACACACCAGAGCACGCAACGCATGGAGACCGCGCTACCTCTCACGTGACGCGCGCGCTGGTCAATGACGTGCCGAAACGCGCAATTTCGCTTTACAGTTGCACCCCGCGCCGATAGCCTTGTCGACGCTCACCGTATGGCAGTCGAGCCCGACCGTCACTCCACCGCGTCCGGCGACACGACGCTGATGCCCTACTGGGATCGGGTCGCGACACGCTATGCCGCGACCGACCCGCTGGCGGCGGTGTGCTACCCGGCCGCGCCGCCGTGGTTCAACCGCTTCTACGCCCATTTCCAGCTGCGCACCGTCGCCCGCATGCTCGGCGGCCTGCCGCTGCGTGGGGCGCGAGCGCTCGACGTCGGCTGCGGCGGCGGCCGCTGGACGCGCTGGCTCGCGGAGCGAGGTGCCGAGCCGGTCGGCATCGATCCGACCGCCGCCATGCTCGAGACCGCGCGCCGCCTCTCGCCCGGACTCGCCTTCCATCGCATGTCGGCCACGACGATCGACCTGCCGGAGGCGAGCTTCGATCTGGTCATGGCGGTCACGGTCATCCAGCACCTCCGTCCCGACGAGCAGGCACGGGCGGCGGCGGCGATGAGCCGCGTGCTGCGTTCGGGGGGCCACCTCTTCGTCTTCGATCTGATCGACCAGCGCGATCCCGGGCGCGTCGTGTTCCCGCGTCCGCCCGAGGCGTGGATCGAGCTCTACCGGCAGCAGGGGCTGACGCTGCTACGCTGGGAGGGCCAGGAGTTCGTGCCGCTCATGCGCGCGCTCACAGCGCTGCTGCCGTCGCAAACCGGCAAGGCGGCGGAGAGCGACGTCACCGCGCCGTCCATGCTCGAGCGGATCGGCGCCCGGCGAGCCGCCTTCGCGTCGCTGTGGCCCGTGATTCAAGTGTCGTATCCGCTCGAGTCGCTGTGCGAGCGATGGCTGCCGGCGGCGCGCGCACGTCACGGCTGCTTCCTCTTCCGCAAGGCGGATGACACCGTCTCCACCCCGCGGGCGTAGCGCCACGCTCCCGCCGTCGGGAGCGGCGTGGCAGCGGCTCGTCGGCCTCATCCCGCTGATCTTCGGGATCTGGTACTTCGTCACGCTCGCACCGTACGGCCTGCACGTCGGCGAGGACGGCGACATCCTGTACGAGGCCTTCGCCGCGTACCGCGGGCAGCTCCCGTACATCGACTTCTCGACCGGCTACACCCCCGCGTACTTCTTCTGGCACGCGGCGCTCTTCCACGTCTTCGGGGTGAACGTCGTCGTGCTGCGCATCGCGGGCGCGCTCGCCAACGGGTTGACGCTGTGGTTCCTCTATCTCCTCGCGGTGCGCATGGTGCGTCCCGGCCTCGCGCTGCTGCCGCCCCTGATCTACGCGGCGAGCCTGCCCATCTACCCGGGGGAGTTCTGCTCGTTCAACGTCGCCTACCCGGCCTGGTACAACATCACCTTCTGGCTCGGGAGCATGCTCGCCATCGCGGCATACAGCCGCCATGAGCGCGCCCTGTCGGCGCTGATTGCCGGCATCCTCGCCGGGCTCAGCTTCGCGTTCAAACCGAACATCGGCCTCTTCAACGTCGCGGCGCTGAGCGTGTTCCTCCTCTGGTGGCACGCCCCGGCGCGTACGGCGTCGCGGTTCGAGCGCACCTGCTGGTGGCTCGTCGCCGTGGCGACCATCGCCGGCGTGCTGGCGATCTTCGGCGTCGACGTGCTGTCGCGGAAATTCGTGCTGTTTCCGCTGCCGTTCCTCATCACCGCGTTCGTCGTGCTGCTCGCGGCGCGCCGCGAGCCGGGACGGCCGCGCTTCGTACGCGGCGCGCTGGCGCTCTTCCTCGGCATGGCGCTGCCGAACGTACCGTGGATCGTCTACTTCCTGGCCCACCTCGGCTTGCGCGGATTCCTGCACGACGTCCTGTTGATCGGCTCCACGTACGAGCCGTTCTTCTTCATCGCGTACCGGCCGCTCTTCACCCGCTGGGATCTCGGCCTGCTGCTGCTCGCGGCCGTGCTCTACACCACCCCCTTCGCCATGCACCGCGGCCACCTGCCGCTCTGGACGCCGTTCGCCGCGGCCGCCGCCGTCATCGCCGCCGGCATCGGCTACGTCGTGCTCCTGGCGCCGATGCGTGACGGCTTCCATACCGCGCTCGTGACGCGCTACCAGGACCTCGCCTTCTTCGCGGTCCAGCTCGTCATCTGGACGGGCGTCGCCTATCTCATCGCGGCGACGGCGCGGACCCCGGGAGACCGCTCGCAGCGCACGGGGATGATCGTGCTCTTCGCGGTGTGCGGCCCCGCATTCGCGCTCGGCATGCACCCGCGCTCGGACTTCATGCACCTGCTCATCTCGGTGCCGGCGATCCTGCTCGTCGCCGTCGTCCTCGCCGACGAGCTGCTGGAGCACTGGCACGCCGTCCTGCACGAGCGGCGAAGCTGGCGCTGGGCGGTGTCGCTCGCGCTCGGCGCGCCGGTCCTCCTGCTCCTCGCCGACCTCGTCGCACCCGGGGTGATCATCGCCGGGCGCCTGACCCGCTACTACGCGGGCCTCGATCCGCGCCCGTGGGCGCGCCTCGATCTGCCGCACGCGACGCTCGTGCGCGAGCCGGGCAACGATCGCGAGTTCAACGCGTTGCACGCGATCACCACCTACATCGACGAGCACACCCAGCCGAACGACTACGTCTTTCCGTTCCCGAACCTGAGCCTGCTCTGTTTCCTGTCTGGGCGGCTCAACCCGACACCCAAGGGCTACTTCATCGCCGGCTACCCCGACCACTACACCGAGGCGAACGCCGTCACGGCCATGCGAACCCGCCTCCCGACCATGGTCCTGAGCCTCGCGGAGCATCAGATCTTCGTCGTCACCGCGCCCGCGTACTACTTCCTGATCCGCGAGTTCGTGCAGCAGCAGTTCCAGCCAGTGGCGCAGCTCGGCCCGTACGTCGCGATGATGCGGCGAGACGCCCCGGCCACGGGTGATCGGGGCGATGCGCCGGTACAGCGCGTCGAGGTAGACCACGCCGACCGTTCCTGGGACGCGCTCGACGATCCCAACCCCGCCCTGCAGGCATTGACGGCCCGCCGCATCGAAAAAATGCGCGACCCGGGCGGCGCCGTGGCGCTGGCGAGGCGGGCCGTCTCGCGCAAGGCGCCGAACCGGATGCTCTTCCTGCGTATCGCGTCGCAGTTCGCCGACGAGCGGGCCATCCCCTCGTTCGTCCAGATCGCGGCGCGCGACTTCACCTCGGACGCCGGGCAGCTCGCCGCGACGTCGCTCTTCTACACCGCCGAGAAGTCGCTCAACGAGCACTTCTGGCTCGGCTCACAGGCGCAGAGTGCGCATCTGAAGGAGCTGCGCGCCCAGCTCGGGGTCGAGCCCTTTCGCACCTGGCTCCACAACCGGCGCGCCGACGGACGGCTGCGCTACGTCGCAGCATGGGCGGCCGGCGTCCTGCACGACGAGACAGCCGTCCCCTATCTGTTGAAGGCGCTCGACGGCGACGACGTGCCCTTCGCGACGATGGCGAGCTTCAGTCTCGTGGCGCTCGGGAAGACGGCAGAAGCGGCGGATGCGATCGTGGCCGCCTTCGACGTCGACGACACCTACGCCCCGAGCATTCTCATCGACCTCTACGACCGCGATCCGAACGCGGCCCGCGCCGCGATCCGCAACGGCCTCGAAACGGGCAGCGCCGCGACGCGCGCCACGTTGAGCTGGGTCGTCGCCGCGGTCCACGACCGCACGTTGACCGATGCCGTCGCCGACGCCGGCGACGACGCCGACGAGCGGGTACGCGAAGCCGCAACCTGGAGCGTCGGCTGGCTGAACGCGCCGCCTCCTTCGGTGTCCAGCGACTCCCGTTCGCCGTCGCACGATGGCGCGATCACCTCTTCGGCTGCTCCATGAGACGGTCGTCGATCGCGACGTCTCTCACCATCCTCGCCCTCCTGGTCGTCCTCAGCCCACTCGTCACGATCGTCGGCGGACCGTCGAGACGTTCGAACATCGTGCTGATCACGGTCGACACGCTGCGGCCGGACCATCTCTCCTGCTACGGCTACGGCGCCATCACCACTCCCGCGATCGACCGGCTCGCCGGCGAAGGCGTGCTCTTCGAGAACGCCTTCACCGACGTCACCTGGACGACGCCCGCGATGGCGTCGGTGATGACGGGCCTCTACGCCCCGCACCACGGCCTGCAAAGCAGCTACGAGCGTCTCGCACCGGAGCGCAAGACGATCGCCGAGTATCTGCGCGCTCAGGGCTTCGACACGGCCGCCATCATCGGCTCGTTTCCCCTGGACGCGATCTTCGGCCTGGACCAGGGATTCCGCACCTACGACGACCACTTCACCGCGCCGCTCGCAATCGACCCCGCACACCCGCCGGCCGCTGGCAGTGCCATCGAGCACGTCGAGAGTCGCTTCAACGCCGACCGCCAAGCGATGGGCGAGTTCATCGCCAAGAAGGTCGAGCACGACGCCTACCGTCCGGACGACCAGGTGACGGACGCCGCCGTCCAGTGGCTCGCGGGACACCGGCACGAGCCGTTCTTCCTGTGGGTGCACTACTTCGGACCCCACGAGAAGCCCCAGCTCACCGACGACTTCCTGGAAGAGCGCCGGCGCCAGCTCGCCGCCTACGACCCCGACATCGTCATCGCCGATCGCGAGGTCGGGCGCTTCCTCGCCGCCCTCGGCGCCGCGGGTCTGGCGCAGCGCACCGCGGTCGTCCTGCACGCGGATCACGGGCAGAGCCTGTTGGAGCACGACGAGTTCGGACACGGCCGCTACATCTACGACACCACGCAGCACGTCCCGCTCATCATCCGCCCACCGCGTGCGCTGCCGCAGCCGCTGCGGGTCGACCACCTCGTCCGCAACCTCGATATCATGCCGACGATCCTGGAACTGGCCGGCATCACCCCCGAGAGCGGCATTGACGGCGTCACGCTGCTCGGGGCGCTCAGCGGCACGCCGCTGCGCGCCCCAGAGGAGACCTACGTCGAGACCTACCTCTCGGCCAACCGGCTCTTCGCCGACATCCTCGATGTCGCCAACGACACTCGGCTCGGCTTCCGCCGCGTCGGGTTTCGCACCATGCAGTGGAAGTTCGTGGTCAACGACCCGGTGCCGTTCGCCGACATGGCGAACCCGCCGCCGGTCGATCCCGAGACGCACCGCCGCTACTATACCGAGCAGCTGTACGATCTCGGCCACGACCCCGGGGAGTCGCACGACGTCCTGCAAGAGCATCTCGACGTGGCGCAGACCTTGCGGAAACGCATCTGGCAGGAGCAGCCGCTCGGGAGCGACAAGGCGGCCGTGCGCATCGAGCCGTCGACGCGCGAGCGATTGAAGAGCCTCGGCTACGTCGACTGAGCCGAGCGCTCAGCGGAGCGGCGACGCGCTCTGGACGGAGCGTGCCGGCGGAGGGGCGCTCGGTATCCACCGTCCCAGCGCGCCGGTCGCGGCCGCAAACAGGATGATCGCGACGCCGATGCCGACGGCGTAGCTGACCCGGTCGCGAATGGCGAACACGACCGGATCCTCGTGCATCTCGCCCCGGTGCGCCAGGAGCCACACCCGGCTGATCCAGTAGAGCAGCAGGGGCGAGATCAGCCAGAGCACCAGCGGCTGGCGGTAGAGCACGACGACGGCGTCGCTGTTGATGTAGAGCGCGAGCACGAGCACCGCGATGTAGCCGCTCGCCGAGCCGAGGCTCGCGATCTCGGGGCGGTCGCTGGCGTAGTAGCCGCGCGCGCCCTTGGTCTCGTCGCCCGCTTGTCCGAGCGCGTCGAGCTCGGAGTAGCGCTTCACCATCGCCAGGCTGAAGAAGAAGAACAGCGAGAACGCGAGGAGCCACGGCGAGGGCGGGACACCGGTCGCGGCGGATCCGGCGATGACGCGGATCGTGTAGAGACCCGCCAGGACCACGACGTCGAGGATCGCGACCGCCTTGAGCCTCCACGAGTACGACAAGGTCAGGACGACGTACGTCAGCAGGGTGACCATGAATGCGGGCGTCATGAACGTCGCGATTCCGATGCTGGCCAGCAGGAGGAGCGGCGCCAGCATCATTCCCCGCTGCAGGCTGAGCGCGCCGGACGCGAGCGGCCGATGGCGCTTGGTCGGATGGCGGCGGTCGGCGTCGAGATCGAAGAGATCGTTGATCAGGTAGATCGCCGAGGCGCACATGCCGAACGACATGAACGCCAGCACGGACGCCAGCACGAGCGGCACGTTCTGCAGCTGGTGCGCCATGACGATCGGCACGAAGATCAGGAGATTCTTGACCCAGTGCTGCAGGCGGAGCGCCTTGCGCACCACGCGCAGGCTCATCCGCTCGCGCGCGAACACGCGCGCCATCGGCGCCTTCGAGCGTCGCACCACGCGGGGCGGCGCGTTCACCGCGATAGCCTGGTGCGCGTCCTCCCAGACCGCCAGATCCGACGTATCGTTGCCCGCGTAATCGTAGCCGCCGGCCTGGAAGCGTTCGCGCAGCGCCGCGCGCTTGCCCTCGCCCTTCAGGTTGGTCGCGCCGTCGCTGCCGATGACCTCGTCGAACAGGCCGAGATGATCGGCGACGTCGCGCACGATGGCCTCGTCGGCGGCCGACACGAGCACCAGGCTCCGGCCGCTCGCCCGCTCGCTGCGCAGGAAGTCGAGGAACGGCGCGTGGTACGGCAGGGTCGTGACGTCGAGCCTGACGCGCGATGCGATCTCGCGCTTCAGGTGGGCGCGGCCGCGCAGCAGCCACGCGGGGATGCGCAACGCCTCCCGGGGCCGGTTCTTCACCAGCCGCAGGGTGCACTCGATCAGCGTGTCGCTGCGGATCAGGGTGCCGTCGAGATCGACGCAGAGCGGACGCATCGGCGGAGAATCCGGGATGGTGTCGTCGACGACGTCGCGCTGTCGGATGCGCTCCATGGAGGCTGTCGCGCGGCGGAAGGAATTCGCTCCCGCACGCAACGAGTGAGCATAGCAGAGGGCCGGCGGACCGAAAATCCACGATTTGCGCGGCTTCCGTGGCGCCACACGGCTCGTCAGCGACCGGCGGCGACCTCCGCATCGGCCGGCGCTGTGGGCTCCAGGGCGTCGCCCTCGGTGACGCTCCAGGTGATCGCCGCAGCCGCGGCCTCGCGCCGCTTGCGCGCCACCGCCATCAACGCCATCCCGCGGCGGAGCTTCAGACGTTGCTCGAATGCCAGCCACGGCAGGGTCAGCGTGACGAGGCGCGACTGCACGCCAGGGACCGCGCGGCGTTTCAGCACCACGCCGTTCAGCCACCACGCGAAGAGGCCCGGCAGATTGAAGTAGCGTATCACCTCGACCTCGAACCCCGCCGCCGCGAGCTTGGCCGAGAGCTCGTCCGCCTCGTAGCGCCGCCAGTGGCCGAGCCCGCGGTCGATCGCCCCGTAGAGGCCCTGCATGGCCGGCACCTGCAGCACGAGCCGGCCCCCGACCGGCAGGAGGCCGTTGAAGCTCGCGAGCGCCGCCTCGTCCCGCTCGATGTGCTCGAGGACGTTCAGACACAACACGGTATCGAAGCGGCGCGTGCGGAGGTCGGCCAGATCGCCCTCGTTCCAGTCGGTGTGCCGGACATCGACGTGGTCGTGCTCGGCGAACTGCCGCTTCAGCATGTCGAGGTAATTCGGGTTGCTGTCGGTGGCGACGACGTACGCGCGCCCGCGCAGGTAACGCGTGTAGTTGCCGACTCCCGCCCCGACCTCCAGCACGCGATCGCCAACGTACGGCGCGAGGAGCGTCCACACCCAGTCGTTGTAACGGCGCGCCCGCTGCATGCGGCGCAGCGTCTTGTAGCCCTCGGCGTCGTCGACGACGCCGGTCGTGAAGGCGCAGCGGAGCATGGTCCACACGGCGGCGACGCCGTCGCGCCAGCCGATCTTCTTGCCCTCCCAGTACTCGCGTCCGTGGTAGGTGATCGGCACCTCGTAAACGCGACACCCGAGCTCGGCGATGCGCGACGTGATCTCGGGCTCGATGCCGAAGCGATTGCTGGTGAGACGGATGCGGCGCAGCACGTCGGTGCGGAAGACCTTGTAGCAGGTCTCCATGTCGGTGAGGTTCAGGTCGGTGAACAGGTTGGACATGAACGTGAGCAGCTTGTTGCCCATCGCGTGCCGGAAGAGGAGCACACGGTGCGTGCCGCCGAGGAAGCGCGAGCCGTAGACGACGTCGGCGTGGCCCGCCAGGATGGGGGCGATCAGCGACGGATATTCGTCGGGGTTGTACTCGAGATCCGCGTCCTGGACGAGGACGATGTCACCGGTGACGGCCGCGATGCCGGCGCGCACCGCCGCGCCCTTGCCCGCGTTGTGCGGCTGGAAGACGGCCGACACCTTGTTGTCGGGGTTGGCGGCGTAGCGCGTCACGATCTCGCGGATGACGTCCGCGCTGCCGTCAGTCGAGCCGTCGTCGACGATCACGATCTCCTTGCGGATCGCCACCGCGCAGACGCGATCGATCAGGCGCCGCACCGTGAGCCGCTCGTTGTACACGGGCACGATCACCGAGAGGAGCGGCGAGGACATGGCGCCGGACGACGAGGTCATGCGGACCGATTGTAGCGGTTCGGGCCCCAGGCGGGAACGGCTCGCGTCGCCTGACGGACGCAAATTTCCCCCGCTGGTGGGCGTGCTATTCTCGATCCATGGCCGCACGAACCTCTCCCGACGCCGATCCGGCCGACACCCGGGGCTGGATCGAGTCGCTCGACGCCGTCATCCGCGACGAGGGGCCGGAACGCGCGCGCTTCCTGTTGGCCCGGCTCACCGAGTACGGCATGCGGGCCGGCGTCACCGTTCCGTTCACCGCGAACACGCCGTACGTGAACACGATCCCGGCGGACGAGCAGCTGCTCTACCCCGGCGACCGCGAGATCGAGCGCCGCATCAAGAACCTGATCCGCTGGAACGCCGCCGCGATGGTCGTCCAGGCGAACGCGCACTCGGGCGGCATCGGCGGCCACATCTCGACCTACGCCTCGCTCGCGACCCTGCTGGAGGTCGGCTACCACCACTTCTTCCGCGCCCACACGCGTGAGGCGGCCGGCGACTTCGTCTACTTCCAGGGGCACGCGTCTCCCGGCGTCTATGCGCGCGCCTTCCTCGAGGGACGCCTCTCGGCGGAGCAGCTCGGGCGCTTCCGGCGCGAGCTGGCGCCGGAAGGCGGGCTCGCCTCCTACCCGCATCCCTGGCTCATGCCCGAGTTCTGGGAATGGCCGACGGTCTCGATGGGGCTGTCGCCGATCTGCTCCATCTACCAGGCGCGCTTCGCGCGTTATCTACAGGCGCGCGACCTCGCCGACACGTCGAGCTCGCACGTGTGGGCGTTCCTCGGCGACGGCGAGATGGACGAGCCCGAGAGCATGGGCGCCATCACCCTGGCGGCGCGCGAGCGTCTCGACAACCTGATTTGGGTCGTCAACTGCAACCTGCAACGCCTCGACGGGCCCGTGCGCGGCAACGGCAAGATCATCCAGGAGCTGGAGGGCGCGTTTCGCGGCGCGGGCTGGAACGTCATCAAGGTGATCTGGGGCGACGATTGGGATCCGCTGCTGGCGCGCGATCCGGACGGCCTGCTCGTCGCCCGCATGGGCGAGGTCGTCGACGGCGAGTACCAGAAGTACACCGTCGAGTCGGGCGACTACATCCGCCGCAACTTCTTCGGCACCGACCCGCGCCTGCTGGCGATGGTCGAGGACCTGACCGACGCGAAGCTGCGGACCATGCGCCGCGGCGGCCACGATCCCGAGAAGGTCTACGCCGCCTACAAGGCAGCGGTGGAGCACCGCGGGGCCCCGACCGTCGTGCTCGCGAAGACGATCAAGGGCTACGGGCTCGGCGCCGCCGGCGAGGGCCGCAACATCTCGCATCAGGCGAAGAAGCTCGGCGACAAGGAGCTGCGCGATTTCCGCGATCGCCTCGGCATCCCGATTCCCGATTCGGCACTGGCCGCGTTCCCGTTCTACAAGCCACCCGACGACGCGGACGACCTCCAGTACCTGCGCCAACGGCGTGCCGAGCTCGGGGGGCCGGTGCCGCGGCGGGTGATCCGCTCGCAGCCGCTGCCCGCGCTCCCGGCGCAGCTCTTCGCCCCGTTCAAGACGGCGACCGAGCGCGAGGTCGCGACGACGCAGGTCTTCGTCAGCATGCTCCGCCATCTCATGAGCGACGAGACGTTCGGCCGTCTCATCGTCCCGATCGTGCCCGACGAAGCGCGCACCTTCGGCATGGACTCGCTCTTCCGCAAGTTCGGCATCTACTCGCAGCAGGGGCAGCGCTACGAGCCCGTCGATTCCGACGTCGTCGCCTACTACCGCGAGGCCGAGGACGGACAGCTGCTCGAGGAAGGCATCACCGAGGCCGGCGCGATGGCATCGTTCACCGCGGCCGGAACGGCGTACGCGGCGCACGGCGTCAACACGATCCCGTTCTTCATCTTCTACTCGATGTTCGGGCCGCAACGCGTGGGCGACCTGATCTGGCAGCACGCCGACGCGCGCGGCAAGGGCTTCCTGATCGGCGCCACTGCCGGCCGCACCACGCTTGCCGGCGAGGGCCTGCAGCATCAAGACGGCCACAGCCACGTGCTCGCCAGCACCGTGCCGTCGTTGCGCGCCTACGACCCCGCGTACGCCTACGAGCTGGCCGTCATCGTCGAGGACGGCATCCGGCGCATGTACGCCGAGCGCGAGAGCTGCTTCTACTACCTCACGGTCATGAACGAGGCGTACCCGCAGCCGCCGATGCCCGAGGGTGTCGAGGAGGGCATCCTGCGCGGCCTCTACAAGGTCCAGCCGGCACCCGATCCCACGCTCGGTCCGCGCGTCCACCTGTTCGGCAGCGGCGCGATCCTACGCGAGGCGCTGGCGGCGCAGGAGCTGCTCGCGGCGCGCGGCGTCGCCGCCGACGTCTGGAGCGTCACCAGCTACACGGAGCTGCGCCGCGACGCGCTCGCGGCGGAGCGTGCGGCCCTGCTGCACCCCGAGGCGCCGCGCACGGTTCCGTACGTGACGCGCGCGCTCGCGTCGGAGCCCTGGCCGGTCGTCGCCGCGAGCGACTACATGAAGATCGTGCCCGATCAGATCGCGCGCTTCGTTCCCGCCGGCCTGCACCCGCTCGGCACCGACGGTTTCGGACGCAGCGAGACGCGCGAGGCGTTGCGCCGCTTCTTCGAGGTGGACGCGGCGTCGATCTGCGTCGCCGCGCTCTCGGTCCTGGCCGCGCGCGGCGCGCTCGCCCCGGCCACCGTCGCCGACGCCATCCGCACGCTCGGCATCGACCCCGAGAAGCCGGACCCGGCGACGACGTGAACGCGACGACGGCGGCCGGGACGCCAGCGCCGCAGACCGACACCCGCCCCATCTACGCGGGGGTCTTCCTCGTCTCGATGGCGATGCTGCTGCTGCAGATCGCCCTCACCCGCATCTTCTCGTTCACCCTCTGGTACCACTTCGCCTACGTGACGATCAGCGTCGCGCTGCTCGGCTATGGCGCGAGCGGCTCGATGCTCGCGGTGATGCCGGGTCTCGCCGGGGCGACACCGGCGCGGCGGCTTCCGCTCTACGCGTTCGCCTGCGCGCTTGCCACGGTGGTCGGATTGGCCATCTTCGCGGTGGTCCCCTTCCACCCCTTCGAGATGATGACCCTTCTGCTGACGGGGCAGTTCGCCAGGATCCGCCCCGTGCAGGTGCCCTACGTCCTCGCGTTCTATGCCGCGGTGACGACGCCGTTCTTTTTCGCCGGGCTCTGCGTATCGATCGCGCTCCGCGCCCTGTCGCGCGACGTCAGCCGTCTCTATTTCTTCGATCTCCTCGGCGCGGGCATCGGTTGCCTGCTCGTCGTCTTCGTCGTGGGCCTGGTGGAGGTGCCGGGGACGGTCGTCGTCGCCGCGGTGCTGGTCGCCCTCGCCGGCGTGCTCTTCGCGCGCGCGGAGCGGCGCACGTCGCTGCTCGTACCGCTCGCCGGCGTGGTGCTCGTGGCGCTGACCGGCGTCACGGTCGTGCGGCGCGCCGAGTTCCTCCCCAGCCCGGAGAAATTCCTCTACCCGTTCGCCGTCGATCAGGTCGGCACGCGGCACTTCGGCCACTACTGGAGCGCCATCTTCCGCACCGACGCCTTCGGCTACGTGGACGAGGAGCTGACCCGCGGCGGCAGCTACGCGCAGTGGGGCAGCAGCCAGCGCTGGAAGACCGAGTCGTTGAACCGAGGACCGCGGCTCCGCTTCATCACGCACGACGGCGACGCGGGTGCGGTCGTCTACAGCTTCGACGGCGACCTCGCGAAGCTCGAGCTGTTCGACAACCTCGTCCTCAAGGCGCCCTACGTGCTGCTCGATCATCCGGACGTGCTGGTCATCGGCGTGGGCGGCGGCACCGACATCGTGAACGCGGTCAAGCAGCGCGCACACCACGTCACCGGGGTCGAGCTCGATCCGGAGACCGTGCGCCTCGTGCGTGAGGATCACGCCGATTTCGTCGGCCATCTCTACGACCGGCCGGACGTGACGATCCTCGCCGGCGAGGGCCGGAGCACGCTCCGGCGCTCCGGTGCGCGCTACGACCTCATCCAGCTGACGGGCGTCGACACGCTGGCGGCGCTCTCGACCGGGGCCTACGTGCTGTCCGAGAGCTACCTCTACACGACCGAGGCGATGCGCGAGTTCCTCGATCACCTCACGCCCGACGGCGTGCTGTCGATCGTGGTCGGAGAGCTCACTGCCCCGATCGGCGCGTTCCCGCGCCACTCGATGCGCCAGCTCGCGCTGTTCGTCGACGCGCTCGAGCGCATGGGCGTCGACGACCCGGCGGCGCACATCGCCCTGATCGCGTCGACGGAGCCGCTCGCCCAGGTGGCGATGCTCCTCAAGCCGACGCCGTTCAGCGCGGAGGACGTCCGCCGCCTGCAGCGCTTCGCCGACGACCTCGGCTTCCGGATCTGGGCGCTGCCCGGCGTCCAGGCGCAATCGATCCACGCGCAGTATCTCGCACTGCCGCGGGACGAGCGGGTGGCATTCCTCGCGCGGCAGTCCTTGATCCTCACCCCGACGACCGACGACAACCCGTTCTTCTTCAACTTCTATCGCTGGCGCAGACTTCCCCAGAGCCACAGCGAGATCGACGCCGGCCACACGTTCGCCACCGGGCAGATCATCCTCGCCTTCCTCCTCGTCCTGGCGATCGTGCTGTCGGCCGTGCTCATCCTGCTGCCGCTCCTGCTGTTCCGACGCCAGGGTCTGCGCACGCCCGGCACGCCGGGCTTGACCGTCTTCTTCGCCGCCATCGGCCTCGGCTTCATGTTCATCGAGATCAGCTTCGTCCAGCGCTTCGTGCTGTTCCTCGGCTACCCGACCTACGCGCTGACCGTCGTGCTGTTCTCCCTCCTCACGTCCTCCGGCATCGGCAGCGCCCTGACCGGCCGCCTCCGGCGGCCGCCCGAGGAGCGTTTCGTACCGCTCCTCGTCGCCCTCACGACGGTGACCGCGGTCTCGCTCGTCGCGCTGCCACCGCTGTTCGCGGCGTTTCTCGGCAGCGCCTTCGCCCTGCGCGTCGTGATCGCCACCCTCTCGCTCCTGCCCCTCGGCCTCGTCCTCGGGATGTTCTTCCCGAGCGGCATCCACGTCGTCCGCCGCCTCGATGCCCGGCTGGTTCCCTGGGCCTGGGCCGTCAACGGGTGCGCCTCCGTGGTCGGCACGATCCTGGCCGTGATCGTCGCCATGGGCTACGGCTTCCGCACCGTCTCGTTGTGCGCGCTCGCGGTCTACCTGCTCGGGGTGCTCGCGATGCGCGCCACCACCCGCGCCCTGCACGACGCAGAGCAGGCACCGCCCGCCGCACTCGCCGGCTAGCGTTCGATCCCGTGCCGGCGGCGTGCTAACGGACCGCGTGCCCTTCTCGCCCTCCGCGCCACGCGCGTGGCGACGGCCGGCCGCGCTCGCGGCCGCGCTGTACCTGCTGGTCGCGCTGTGGGCCAACCGCGCGATCCTCTCCGCGCCCCGCGAGGGACTGCCCTACCCGGTGTCGCTGCGCGGCAACTGGCTCACGCTGTCCCTCAGCGACGAGATGCTGACGGCGACCCTCACGGCGCGGAACGCACAGCAGATCGTCACGGCACCGTGGAACCTCTTCGACAACGGGCAATGCTGGCCGACGGCCGACGCGACCGCGCTCGGCGAGCACATGTTCGGTACGGGCCTGCGCGGCGTCGTTCCGTACGCCCTGACGCGCGATCCGGTGCTCACGTTCAACGTGGTCGCGGTGACGCGGCTCTGGCTCGCCGGCATGCTCATGTTCGCCTTCGTCGCCTATTGGACGGGCGATCCACTCGCCGCGATCCTCGCGGGGCTCATCTTCGCGTTTCAGCCGCAACGCGTGAGCAATCCGATGCACGGCTACATCGACGCCAACGAGTGGACGCTGCTCGCGCTGCTTGCGGCGCACCGGCTCTTCGCGCACGGCTCCTGGCTCGCCGCGGCGGGTCTGGCGGCCGTTCTTGTGCGTCAGTTGCTCGAGAGCATCTATCCGGTGCTCGGGCTGGCCATCATCGGCGGCATCTACGGGGCGTACCTCGCCGTGCTGCACCGGCGTCAATGGCGGACGCTGCTGCCGAAGATCCTCGCCGTCGGCGCCGTCGCGCTCGCCGTCGCGGTGTTCGTCTTTACGCCCTATCTGCAGATGAAGGCGGAGTGGGGCGCGCTCGGTGGGCGTACGGCGCTGCTCTTCCGCCTCGCCGATTTCTGGTTCGGCGGCCAGGCATACGCCGGCACGATCACCATGCTGCTGGCAGCGATCGGCCTCGTCGATCGCGCGCGCCGCCGGCGCGACGAGCACGGGCACGACCCACGGGTCGTGCTGGCGCTCGCCGGGCTCGTCGTCCTGGCGACGTCGATCGACCGCCTGTCGCTGCCGTTCGGCGGCAGCCTGCCGTCGCTCTTCACGCTGGCCGCCAGGATCGTTCCCGGCCTGGACGGCATTCGCGGCAGCGCGGTCATCGGCCGCGGCGTGCCGCTCGTGCTGACCGTGCTCGCCGGCTACGGCGTCCTGGCGCTCTGCGAGGCGCGGACCGTCCGGGTGCGCGCGACCGTCGCTTTGGGGCTCGGCGCCGCGGCGCTCGCCGAGGTGTTCGTTCCGGCGTTCGCCGCGCCGAGCTTCGCCACGACCGTGACGATGGCCGCGAACAACGTCCGGCCGGCGCCAGAGCTCCTCGCGCTCTACGCGCGCGCTCCGGAGGGACCGGTCCTCGACCTGCCCTTCGTCTACGACGGGCCCGGCATCCTCTACCAGCAACCCCACTACGTGTTCCTCGGGGGATATCACCGGCACCCGGTCGGGGCGTGCTACAACTCTTTCATCGTGCAGGTGCAACACGACATCGAGGGCCTGGCCGGGCGTGTCCCCACACGCGAGAGCGTCGACGCGCTGGCGGCGATCGGTTTCCGCTCGCTGGTCGTGCACGACGAGCTGCTCGGGCGCACGTCGCGCCGTCTCACCTCACTCGCCGGGCCGGCGGCTGCCGCGCATCCGCCCGACCCCGCCGTGACCCACCTCACTTTGCTCGGGCAAGCCGCGGGACACAGCCTCTACGCGCTTCCGACCGACCTGCCGGTCACGACGGGCTACGAGCCGCTCGCGGCGGCCGGCCCGTCCAGCGCGGCGCTCACCGCACGGCCGCCGGTCCTCACGTTCAACGTGGTCATCCAGAACCATGCGGACGTCACGTACCGGCACCCGCAGCCGATCGCGCCGGAGACGCTGCTCGTGCGCTGGCTCCACGAAGACGGCACCATGGTCCGGGAAGATCCGGTGCACGCCTTCCTGCCCCTGGCGCTGGCGCCTGGCCAGGCCTTGGTCCGCTCCCTGACCGCCCCCGTGCCGGTCGCCGCGGGCGCGTATGAGGTCACTGTCGCGCCGGCGGCCGCGCCCGACGTCGTCCTCACGCGGCAACAGGTGCGCGTCGAGGCGCCGGAGGCGAAGTGAGCCCTCCAGCGACGGCGCTGGCAATCATCCCGGCGCTCAACGAGGCGTCGCGGATCGGGGCGGTGATCGACGGCGTGCGCCGCGCCGCCGAGCCGGTGGACGTGCTCGTCATCGACGACGGATCGGCGGACGACACGGCGGCGCAGGCACGGGTGCACGGCGCCGCGGTCATCTCCCATCCCTTCAATCTCGGCTATGGCGCCGCCCTCCAGACCGGCTACAAGCACGCCGCGCGTGCCGGCTACGCGTATCTCGTCCAGCTCGACGCCGACGGCCAGCACGATCCCGCGGACGTTCGGTGCCTGCTGCAGCCGATTCAGGCGGGACGCGCGGACGTCGTGATCGGCTCGCGCTTCAGCGAGGCGCGCGGGTATCGGATGGGGTTGGCCCGGACGATCGGCCGAGGGTTCTTCCAGCGCGTGCTGGTGGCCTGCGGCGGCCCACGCATCGCCGACCCGACGTCCGGCTTCCAGGCGCTCGGCCGCGACGCGTTCCTCCTCTGCTGCGAGGACTTCTACCCGTCCGACTTCCCCGACGTCGACGTGCTCCTGTTGCTGCACCGCCACGGTCTACGCATCGTCGAGGTGCCGGTGACGATGGCGCAGAGCCCGCCGGGACGCGTCGCGATGCACGCCGGGCTGCGCGCCGTCTACTATCCCTACAAGATGCTGCTCTCGACCTTTCGCAGCGCATTCGCGCCCAAGGAGACGCCATGAATCTCGAGCAGATCGACGTCGAGGCCCTTCGCCGTCTGATGATGGATCAGCCGGAGCCGTGGACCACCCGCGCCATCGCGCTGGTGGTGAGCCTGGCCTTTCTCGCCGCGGTGCTGAACCTGGTGCGGCGCGGCCGCCTGCGCGAGGAGTACACGCCGATCTGGACGGTCGTCGCGATCGGCATCATGACGTTGAGCGTCTGGTCGGCGGGATTGCGCGTGATGACCCGCATGGTGGGCGCGTGGGCACCGAGCTCGACCCTGTTCTTCTTCGGCGAGCTGTTCCTGCTGATCCTCTGCCTCAACTACGCCGTCCGCCTCTCCAGCCTCACCTTGCACGTGAAGCTCCTCGCTCAGGAGATCGCGCTCCTGCGTGCCGAACGCGACGGCCGCCGCGACGGGCGGGCGTGAGCGAGACGGAACGCCCAGCACCGGCGACGCCGGCGGCGTGCCCGCTCTGCGGCGCCACGGCGATCGTGCGGCACTGCCGGCTCACCCGCTTCGACGTGTACCGCTGCGGCGGGTGCACGCTGCGGTTCCGCCATCCGCTCCCCGGCACCGCGGAGCTGCGCGCGATGTACGAGGACGAGCGCTACCACGAGAGCGTGTACTTCGAGAACGCGCGTGCTGGTTACCGCGAGTCGTCCCCGGAGATCCGCATCTACCGGCGCGCGCTCACCGATCTCGGCGCGTTGACGACACCCGGGCAGCTGCTCGACGTCGGCTGCGCGACCGGCGTCTTCCTCGACCTCGCGCGCGCGGCGGGTTGGCGCGTACACGGCGTGGAGCTGTCGGCGCGGCACGCCGCTTACGCGCGCGAGGCGTTCGGCCTCGACGTCTTCGAGGGCGATTTTCTCGACGCCCCGTACCCGCCCGCCTCGTTCGACGCCATTACGATGTGGGACTTCCTCGAGCACGTGCTCGACCCGCGCGCCGTGTTGGCGCGCGCCCGCACCCTGCTGAAGCCAGGCGGCGTCCTCCTCGTGTTCACCATCGACACCGCGAGCCTCTTCAATCGGCTGGGAGACGTCGCGCAGCGCCTGAGCGGCGGACGGGCGACACGCGTTCTGGAGCTGCTCTACGACGCCCGCCACAACTACTACTTCACCGGGGAGGCCCTGCGGCGCCTGCTCGATCGCAGCGGACTCCGCCTGGAGCGCTGGCGTTCCGACCGGGCCTACCTGGGCCGCTGGCTGGCCGAGCCGGCCCCCTCCTACCTCGTTCTCGGGGGCTATCTGGTCGATCTTGCGTCGATCCCCCTCGGACTGCCCTACCGCCGCACCGCCATCGCGCGTGCGCCAGCAACCATCTGATAATGCTCAAATAACACCTCTAGTATGGAGGGCCGTAGGTCTAACGCGGTGCGTCTGATATCCTCGGCTCGTGAGCAAAGTTACACACGTGGATGGGGGAGATGGATGGTCCTGGGGGGCCGCCGCCGGGGTGCGGGACACCCTGACATGGCTGACGATGCGGCGCCTCGTGGAGGCGGTCCGCTATCAACCGCGCCACGTCGAGCTGCTGCTGGCGTGCGGCGCGAGCCAGCCGGGCGTCGCCTCGCCGGTGGCGTCCTGGGTCGCGGCCGCGCGTGAGCGGCCGGCCGTCGCGCGCCTCGAAGGAGCGCCCTACGCGCTCGTGCGCCTGCTGTCGGCGCAGGCGCTGCGCTGGTTCGGTCCGACGGCCTCGGCGGTCGTGCGCTGGACCTCCGGCGCCGCGGCGGCGAGCTTCGACCGCTACGGCGCCGCCCTGGTGGAGCGCTCGCTGCGGTCCCGGGTGCATCCGGGACTCCTCGTCCCGCACCCGCACGCGGTCGCCGTCGTCGCCATCGACATGCGAGGCTTCTCGCGCCTGACCCGCGCCATCGACGACACGCAGCACGTGACCGAGCTCATCGGTGAGTACCTCACGCTCATGACCGCATGCGTCGAGCGGCATCGCGGCGTGGTCTTCCAATACACCGGCGACGGGCTCCTCGCGCTCTTCCTCCCCGAGCTCAGCACGCTCGAGACCGGCGCCATGCTCGACCGTCTCGTATACGGGCTCGCGCGTGAGCTGCACGACACGTTCGGCGAGGCGCACGCACGCTGGCGCGCCGAGTGGACGCATGCCGGCAAGCCCGTCACGCCGATCGGCCTCGGGGTAGGCATCAGCTTCGGCCGCGCGACGATCGGCTACCTGGGCCCGGCCGGGAAGAAGCAGTTCGGGGTGATCGGCGAGCCCGTGAACCTCGCCGCCTATCTGTGCTCGGAGGCCGCGGCGGGGACGGCGCTGGTCGACGTCGAGTCGTTCGTCCGCGCCGGAGGCGCGCCGGCCGGCGGCAACGTCATGAAGCTGCGCTCGAAGAAGCGCCACCAGCGCATCGAGGCGCTGAGCGTGCGCTACGTCGACGCGACCCGACGCCGCGGGCTGCTGCCCGCCGCGATGATGCGCCCGACTTCGCCGTAGACGGCCTCGGTCGCCGCCGCGGTACGCGCCCAGGAGAAGGTCGCGGCACGGGCGAGACCGCGCGCGCGCAGATCCGCCGCGTACGCGCGGTCCTCGACCACGCGCGTGATCGCGGCGGCCAGGCCCTGCTCGTCGGCCTCGTCGAGCAGCACGGCGGCGTCGCCCACCACCTCGGGCACGGCGCTGCGACGGAGCGCGATCACCGGGCAGCCGCACGCCATCGCCTCCAGCAGGGTCAGGCCGAAGCCCTCGTACAGCGACGGGCTCACCAGCACGCTCGCCGCGCCGTAGAAGATCGGCAGCTCGGCCGGCGCGAGCGGTCCGATCACGTGCACGTGCTCGGCGGGAAGCGCCGGCCGGTAGCCGGGACGGATCCGACCCGCGAGCACGAGCACGGCGCCCGGCAGCGCCGCGCGCACGAACGCGGCCGCCAGCAGCTCGACGTTCTTCCGCGGCTGCAGCGTACCCAGATACGCAACGATCGGCCCGTCGCCCAGCCGGTGGCGGGCGCGAAAGGCCGCGAGCGACTGCGGATCGGTCGGCGGTTGCAAGCGCGCGCTCACGCCGTTGTGAATCGCATGCACTTTGCCCGCCGAGGCCGGAAACTCGTGGCGCAGATCGGCGGCGGCATGCTCGGAGACCGCAATCACCACCTGCGCCGCGCGGAGCGCGTACGGTACGTGGCTACGCAGGTGCCAGCGCTGCAACAGCGCGAAGCTCTCGGGATGCCGGTAGACCGCGAGATCGTGCACCGTGACGACGGCAGGGCACGGCAGGCGGAACGGCAACGTGTTCTTGGTGCCGTGATAGAGATCGGCGCCTACGCGTCGCAGCGCCGCCGGGATCGCGACGTGATCCCACCACACCTGCGCGTACGGCGTCGGCAGCGGCACCGCGACCGTCTCGACGGCGTCGTCGCGAAACGCCTCGGGACCGTCGGTCAGCACGACGTACTCGAGCTCCGGCGTGCGACGGCGGAGAAGCTCCCGCACCAGCTCCCGCGCATAGGTCGCGGGGCCTCCCAACGTCCGGACGATGGCGCCAATCGCGACGCGCACGTCAGACGACCGCGGGCGGGACGAGCGCCGGCGGCGGCGGACCGGCCGAAGCGCGGCACGCGTCGCGCGCGCCGCGCACCATCGCGGCGACGACGGTGCCCCCGCCATCGCGCCACGCATAGCCGGCGGCGCTGGCGACGAGCAGCGCGAGATACGCCGGCAGGAACGCGATCCAGTCGAGCGGCGTCCCGTGGCGGCGCACCAGCAACGGGAGGTTGCGCGCCTTCAGGTACGCGGCGAGCGGCGTAAACCCTCCTTTGAAGCCGCGAAACCCACGGTGACGGACGCGCGCCGCGGGAACCACGATAATCGCGAAGCCCGCCGCGCGGACGCGCAGCCAGTAGTCGACCTCCTCGTAGTAGGCGAAGAAAGGCTCCGCCAGGCCCCCGACCTGCGCGAAGCAGGCGCGCGTCAGGAGGAAGGCGACGCCGAGCACGCCGCTCACCCGATACGGCGTGGTCGCGGGGCGCCGCACCCGCAGCCACGTCCGCGGCCAGCAGACCAGCGACACGAGCACGCGCTCACCGCGCGACACCTCGCGCCCGCTCGCCGCGTCGAGAACGCACGGCGCCACGATCCCGGCCGCGGGGTCGACGTCGGCGCCCGCTAGCAGGAGGTCGAGCAGGTCGGGCTCGACCTCGGCGTCGTCGTTCAGCACCAGCGCCGCGCCGCAGCCGGCGTCGAACGCGGCGGCGAGCCCGGCGTTCACCGCCGCGGCGAAACCGCGATTCTCCGGCAGCTCGACGAGCGTCGGTGCCATCTCGGCGTCGCCACTCGCGGCCGTCGCGAGCGCGGCGCGCAATGCCGCCCGCTCCGCCGGCGACGAGCCGTTGTCGACGACGATGACGCGGCGGCGCCGATGGCGCAGGCGTCCCAGCGACGCGAGGCAGTGCGCCGCGTCGGCGGCGCGGTTCCAGGTTGGCACGACGATGCCGATCATGGGAGACGTCGTGGGAGACGTCACCGGAGACGTCGTGGTCGAGGACACGGCCGTCGTCACGCCTCGCTCGCGCCGAGTCCGAGCGCGCGGCGGCGTTGCTCCGCACTGGGCGGCGGCACGAAACGATCGGCGAGCTCGGGAAACGCCTCGCCCAGCACCTTGCGCAGACGCGCACCCTGCGCCGCGTAGTCGAGCTCCTCCGCCAGGAGCCGTGCCGCGGCGGCGCCGAGCGCGTGGCGGCGGACCGGGTTGTCGCGCATCTCGCGCAGCGCCACCGCGAGCGCACCGGGATCGCCGCGCGGCACCGTCAGGAGGTGCGTGCCCGGAGTGAATACTTCGCGGATCGCCGGCGTCTCGCCGGTGATGATCGCCCGGCCGCTGGCGGCCGCCTGATACACCTTGGTCGGGATCACGATGCGCGACTTGCGCGTGGTGCCGAAAATGCCGAGCGCAACGTCGCATTCGCGCAGCCGCTCGGGCAGCCCTTCGTAGGGCACCCAATCCTCGAAACGGACGTGGGAGCAGCGCCGTGCCTCGGCCAGCTCCGCCGCCGCCGCACGCTCCGGCCCCGTGCCGATCATCGTGAACTCGATCCCGGAGTTGCGTCCCAGCAGCGCGGCCGCCTCGACGATCGTGCCCACGCCGTGCAGCGGTACGTACTGGCCATAGAACAGCACGCGCAGCGGCTCGCCCGGCGCGCGCGACACCTGGGGCCCCTGGGAGAAGATGGGCTCCGCTCCGATGTACAGCGTGGCCGTGCGGCAGCGCGGATCGAGGCGCTCGGCGACGTACGCCCGATGGGCTTCGGTATCGAGCAACACGAGGTCGGCCTTGCGGAGCGTGCGCCGATCGAGCCGGGTCGCGAGACGCGCCTTGAGACCGCCGCTCCTGTAGACCCGTCGATCGTCGACGAGGGTCTCGGTGAGCGTGACGAGCGGCGCGAACACCAGCCGCGCCCGCCGGCCCGCGAGGCGGCGGGCGAGAAGCACGTCGAGCTGCCCGTTGAAGCCCGTGATCACGATCTCGGGCCGCGGCAGCTGCCGCCAGTGCCGGGCGAGACGCGCGGCGGCGACGGCGTACGAGACCCCGAGGCGCGCCAGGCTGCGCCCGCCGAAAAACGAGGCCATCTTGTCGCGCGTCCGCTCCCAGAGCGGCTCGTGGCAGATGCTGAGCTCGCAGCCGGCGGCCGTGAGTGCGTGCACCAGAAGACGATTCGCCGGGTGAGTTGAAGTGTAGGTGCCGAAGAGGCAGGCGCGGATCATCGTGGCGAGCCGTCGGCCCGCCGCCGCTGCGATGACTCGGCAGAGCGCGCATCCCCAGGTCCGGCCAAGAGGTGCTCGCCGCGCAGCTCGAGCTCGAGCCGGCGCACCCGCAGCAGCACGTCCTCCGAGAGCTGCCGATTGCGGCCAATCAGGTCGGCCAGCATGCCGATCAGCATCGTGAGGAAGCCGATGATCAGCAGCGCGGCGGCCAGGATCAACGACTGCACGTGCCCGGCGCCGCCGTGGCCCAGATAGTAGAAGAGGAAGCGGAGCCCGATCGCGCCGGCGATCGTGATCAGCGCGCCGCCGAGCATGCTGAAGACCTTGAACGGCTCGTAGAGCGCGTAGATGCGGACCAAGGTGCTCGCCGAGCGGCGGATGTAGTGCGACGGCCCCGAGAACAGACGCGACGGCCGCTGCGTCGCATTCGCTCGCACCGGCACGTGCGTCACCGCGAGCTGCTTCTTGCCAGCCTGGATGATCGTCTCGAGCGTGTACGTGAAATCGGAGAGCACGTTGATCTTCAGCGCCGCGTTCCGGCTGAACGCGCGGAAGCCGCTCGTCGCGTCGGGTACGAGGGTCCCCGAGAGCTGGCGCACGACCCAGCTGCCGGCACGCTGCAGCAGCCGCTTCGGCACGCTGAAGTGTTTGAGGGTTCCCGGCTCACGGTCGCCGACGACGATGTCGGCGTCACCGCGCAGGATGGGCGCGATCAGCGCCGGAATGTCCGCCGCCGAGTATTGGTTGTCCGCATCGGTGTTGACGATTACGTCGGCGCCGAGCTGGAGCGCACGCTCGAGGCCGGCCGCGAAAGCGCGTGCGAGGCCCTGATGATTCGGGAAGCGCACGATCTCGGTGACGCCGGCGCGCGCCGCCACGTGCGCCGTCGCATCGCGGCTGCCGTCGTCGATGACGACCACCACGATTTCGTCGATGCCGGGAATCGATTCCGGCAGGCCGGCGAGCGTCTCGGGAAGGGCCTCCTCCTCGTCGAGACACGGGATCTGGATGACGAGCTTCACCCTGTGTGCGAGCGTGGCACAGGCCCGTACGGCAAGTCAAAGCACTATTTTTGCAAGTATTTTTGCGGTGCTCAGAGGCATTCGTCATCGTCGGCGGCGGCCCGCCACAGGGCCAACAGCGGCGGCGCCGCCGTCAGATCGGCGAGCACGAACGAGGCCCCTGCTGCCAGCAGATCGGCCTGCGAGCCCTCCCCACCCGCGACACCGACGGCCAGCATGCCGGCGGCGAGCGCCGCCCGGACGTCGTTGGTGCTGTCGCCGATGCCGAGCGCCGACTCGGCCGGGCAGCCGAGCACCCGCAGCGCCTCGCGGTGCATGTCGGGCTCCGGCTTGAGCGGACGGACGGGATCGCGCCCGACGATGGTCACGAAGTGCTCGACGACGCCGAGGCGGTCGAGCGTGGCACGGATGGCGCTCTCGGCGTTCGCGCTCACGATCGCGAGCCGCAGCCCGGCGCCGACCGCGTCGCGGATCAGCTCCGCCGCGCCCGGGAGGAGGCTGGCACGCGGCGCGCCCGCGAGCTCCACCTGCGCCAACAGGTCCGACGCCTCGACCCGGGTGGCGCGCGCCCGCGCCTCGTCGTGCAGGCGCGCCACCTCGCCATCGAGCGCGGCGATGATCGGCAGGGTACCGCGCTCGCGCATCACGCGCGAGGTGTCGACGCCCACCCCTTCGTACAGTGCCACCAGCTGGTCGCGGGCGCGCTGCCATTCGACGCCGCGGCCGAAGTCGGTCAGCGTATGGTCGAAGTCGAAGATCAGCGCGCCGAGGACGCGCGTCGGCGGCACTCTCACGTGTCGCGCTCCCGGCCGAGCGTGAGCAGGAGGTCCTGGTGCAGCTCGAACCACACCTGGTGCAGCGAGTCGACGCGCGGGCTCGCAGCGTAGCGCTCGTCGCCGGCGCGCAGCGCCGCGAGCGCCGCACCGAGCCGCCGGGCGTAGGACGCGTAGCGCGGCGCCAGCGCTGCGAGGCGCTCCGCCGCGGCGGTCGCCTCGGCGCCGGCGGCACGGAGCGCCGATTCGCGCCCGCCCCTCCCCTCGGCCGACGCGAGCTGCCACGCGGTGATCGCCTGCTTCAGGGCGGTGTCGGTCGTCAGGAAGCCGTCGTACGCACGGGCGAGCGCCTCGCGGTCGCACGGCTCGGCCGCCAGCAGCGCGCCGAGCGCACGGAGGCCGTCGGGGACGAGCGCGACGATCTCGTCCGGAGCCGCAGCGCCGGCGTGCGAGCCCGACATCGCTTGCAACAGGCCGCGCTCCCGCGCGGCCCGCACGGCGGCGCGCACGTCGCCCTCCGTCATCCCCGTGGCGGTCGCGAGCGCGGCCGGCGTCGCGCGTCCCTTGATCCGTACCGCCATGAGGACGGCCAACGCGGGCGCGTCGATCTCGCCCGTCCGGGGCGCCACGATCACTCGGGCTTGCTGTAGACGCGGATCGACACGATCTCCCTGCACTCGTCGCAAGGGACGTCCTTGATGACCGGAAAGGAGACGTAGCTCTTGCGAATCACGCTCATCATGCGGTCGATCGTGCGCTGACAGCACGGTTTCGTCGCCTGCGGCTCCGGCATTGCGCCCTTCTTTCCGCGATCTCCGGCGGCCTGTCAAACCGCGTCGCCCGGCGCCATTCAGCTCTTCTCGACCTTGGTCGCGCCGGAGCGCTCGCGCATGACGTCGGCGGTGCGCTCCATCTCGCCGGACTCGCCGCGTCCGAGCGCGGCGCTGAAGCGCTCGACCACGGCACGCATCAGGATGCCCTCCTGCGCGTCGACCGAGGCGACCAGGATGGCGAGCTCCTCCATCGCCCGACGGATCGCCGCGGCGGCGCCGGGCAGATCACCGTCGGCTCGCAGCGCGACGGCACGTTGCAGCAGCTCGCGAACCGCACCGAGACGCGGGGCGGCCGTCGGACCGAGGACGATCTCGAACTCGCCGAGCCGGGTCAGCAGGGCGTCGAGAGCTGGGGGCGACTCGAACTCGTGGGCCATATCGGTGTAGCGTGGGGCACCGACGCCGACAGGAGGACGCGATGCCGCTTTTCGTCATGATAGGCCATGACGCCCCCGAGTCCAAAGCCAAACGCCCACTGCACCGCCCGGCCCATCTCGAGCACCTCGCGCCGCTCTCCGCCGCCGGCCGGGTGCCGCTGGCAGGTCCGTTCACCGACGGCGCCGGCAGCCTGATCGTACTCGAGGCGGAGTCGCTCGAGGCAGCGTGGGCGATCGTGGCGCGCGACCCGTACGTCGTGCACGGCGTCTTCAACCGGGTCGATGTCCACCCGTTCCTGCAGGTGTTCCCGCAGACCTAGGCCGCCCGCGCCGGCACTACTGGTTCGGCGGACGCGGGATCGGCGAATCGCTCGACGGAAGCGTCGGGTTGATGATCGAGTTCTTCGGCTGGCGCACGCCCGGACTCGGCGTCTCCTCGACCTCGCCCGCGAGGCACGATTGGACGTCGGGGGTGGTGATCCCGAGCTGGCGCGCGATGTCGGAGGCGCGCGTCCCCTCGGCGCTCAGCGCTTTCACACGCGCGCAATCGAGCGCCATCGCCGCCGGAACGTACGCGAGCAACAGAAACGTAGCCGCCACCGCCATCAGGATCCGCATGGTGTCTCCTCTCGCCGTGATCATAGCGGGGGCTGCGCCGCAGTGAAACGCTCGTGCTACCGGAGCCGCCGGGGCGTGTGGTACAACCAATTGCGTGACTCATCCTCCGGAGGTGTACGCGCGCCGGCGCCGCGAGCTCCTGCAGCGCATGGAGGGCGGCGTGGCGATCTTCCGCTCACCGCCGGTCTCCGTCCGCTCGCACGACGTCGAGTACCCGTTCCGCCAGGATAACGACCTGCTCTACCTCACCGGCTTCGAGGAGCCCGAGACCACCTGTATCCTCGCGCCCGGCAGCGAGCAGCCCTACACGCTCTTCGTCCGCCCGCGCGACAAGGACAAGGAGATCTGGACCGGCGTGCGGGCCGGCGTCGAAGGTGCCAAGCAGGTCTACGGCGCGGACGCCGCGTTCACGAGCGACGAGCTGGAGGCCCGGTTGCCGAAGCTGGTCGAGAACGCCGCCGCCCTCTACTACGCGCCGGGACGCGACCCGCGCTTCAACGCGCGCGTCTTCGAGCTTTTCGGCTGGGCGCGCGACAACCACGCGCGCAGCGGCGCAGGACCGCGCGGCCTCCTCGACCCGGGGACGATCCTCCACGAGATGCGCCTGCGCAAAGCGCCCGAGGAGGTCGCAGCCCTCGAGCGGGCAATCGCCATCGCGGCCGACGCGCATCGCTCCGCCATGCGCGACACGCGACCGGGCATGTTCGAGTACGAGATCGAGGCGCTGATCGACTACACCTTCCGGCGGAACGGCGCGACCGGCCCGGCGTACCCCTCGATCGTCGCCTCCGGCGCCAACGCCACGATCCTCCACTACGTCGAGAACACGCGCCAGATGCACGATGGCGAGCTGCTGCTGATCGACGCCGGCGCCGAGTGGGGCGGCTACTGCGCCGACGTCACCCGCACGTTTCCGGTCGGCGCAACCTTCTCGGCGCCGCAACGCTCTCTCTACGAGCTGGTGCTCGCCGCGCAGGAGGCCGCCATCGTGGCCGTGCGGCCCGGCGCCCGCTTCGAGGACCCGCACCAGCGCGCGCTCGACGTGCTGGTCGACGGCCTGCTCGAGCTCGGCCTCCTGCACGGCTCGCACGACGAGATCATCGAGCGCGGCACCTACCGGCAGTTCTACATGCACCGCACGAGTCATTGGCTCGGGATGGACGTGCACGACGTCGGCGTCTACCGCGTCGCCGACGGGCCGCGGCCCCTCGAGCCGGGCATGGTGCTGACGATCGAGCCCGGGTGCTACGTCGCCGCCGATTGCGAGGCCGTCGCCCCCGAGTGGCGCGGCATCGGCATCCGCATCGAGGACGACGTGCTCGTCACTGCCGAGGGCCACTGCGTGCTGTCGGCCGCGGTGCCGAAGCAGGTCGCCGACCTCGAGGCGTTGCGCGCCGAGGCGCGCTGACCCGCCGTCGGGTCGTGGCTCAGGACGAGACGGCCCACTCCGTCAGCAGCCGCACGCCCCAGCCGACCCCGCCGCGCGGCGTACACGGCAGATCACGGTCCGCAAATGCCACGCCGGCGATGTCGAGGTGTGCCCAGGGTCGTCCGTCGACGAACTCGCGCAGCATCAATCCGGCGTGGATCGAGCCGCCGTGCCCCTCGGCCGCGACGTTGCGCAGATCGGCGACGCTGCTGGTCAGGTCGGCGCGATAGGCATCGACGAGCGGCAGCTCCCAGATGCGCTCGCCGCTTCGCTCCGCGGCGGCGCGCAGCGCGCGCACGAGCTCCGTGTCGTTGCCCATGACGCCCGCAACGCGCGTGCCGAGCGCGACGCGGATCGCTCCCGTCAAGGTGGCAATGTCGACGATGGCGTCGGGCTGATCACGCACCGCGATCGCGAGCGCGTCGGCCAGAAGCAGCCGGCCCTCGGCGTCGGTGTTCAGCACCTCGATCGTCTTGCCCGACGCGGTGCGCACGACGTCGCCCGGCTTGATGGCCGAGCCGCTCGGCATGTTCTCCGCAGCGGGCACGTAGGCGCGCACCTCGACGTCGGGGCGCAGCGCAGCGATCGCGAGCATCGCCCCGACGACGGCCGCGGCGCCCGCCATGTCGCGCTTCATGTGCTCCATGCCGTCGGCGGTCTTGAGGGAGAGGCCGCCGCTGTCGAAGGTCACGCCCTTGCCGACCAGCGCGAGCCGGCGCCGCGGGGTGCCGGACGGCGTGTAGGTGAGGCGGATGAAGCGCGGCTCCTCGACGCTGCCGCGCGCCACCCCGAGGAGCGCGCCCATGCCGAGCTTGGTGATCGCCGCCGGACCATCGACCGTCACGGCGAGGCCCGCGCTCTTGGCGGCACGGCGGACCTCGTCGGCGAAGACCGCCGGGGTCAGCACCGACGCCGGCGTGTTGATCCACGTGCGCGCGGCGTTCGTCGCGCGACCGAGCGCGACGCCGCGGCGCACCGCGGCCGCCATCGGACGCGCGCGCCCATCCGCCCCCGCGAGGACCAGCCGCCGCAGGCGCGTGCGGTCGCGATCGGCGCGGTAGGTGGTGAACGCGTAGCTCGCCAGGGTCGCGGCCTCGGCGAGCGTTCCGAGGGTCTCCGCCGAGAGCAAGGCGGCCCGCACGGGGCCGAGCGTCGCGCTGCGCGCGCCGAGATCGCGCGAGCGGACAATCACCTGATCGGCGGCGCGGCGCCATGCGTCGCGTGACGGCGCCGCGGCGCTGCCGAGGCCGATCAAGACGAGCGTCGGCGCGGAGCGCGCACGGCGGCCGCGCACGCGGGTCGCGAGCGGACCGACGACGAGTGCACTGCCCTCGGCGGCACGGAAGCGCCGACGCGCCAGCTCCTCGTCGAGCCGGCGACCGCACAACGCGGCGAGCCGGCGCTGGACGGCGCGGGCCCGCAGATCGTCTGCGGTCAGCGCCAGCGCGACCAGGTCGGCGGCGACGTGCTCCGGCGGCGCGGCGTCCAGTCGCACGGTCAGCATTACGAGGCCCCCGGCGACTTCTCCGCGGCTGGAGTCGCGTCCGCGGCGTGCGCCTTCAGGTAGCTCAGCACCAGATAGCGCTCCTGCTCCGTCAAGGGATTCACGGCCCGGCGCAGCATCTCCTCCTGCATGCGTGCCACCTGCATCTCCCACATTGCCGTGGTCATCGAGGTCGGCGCGTAGAGCTGGTGGCAGGTGGCGCAGCGCACCTGGTAGATCTGCGCGCCGGCCGATTGCGGATCGGGAAGCTGCGGAGCGCACGCGCCGAGAGCGACCAGGAACGGAACGACGACCAGCAGACGCGGCATGAAAGACGAGGAGCTACCGCGAACCCCGCACCCTGACAAGCGCCAGCGTCACGCAGCGGCGGCCCGACTGCCGGAGATCGATCGCGCCAAAGGGCTCGCGATCCTCGGCGTGCTGCTCATCCATGCGCGTCCGACGGCCGACACGTGGCTGCACACGTACGTGGTCAGCCAAGCCGTACCCGTGTTTCTGGTGCTCTTCGGTACGACATCGGAGCTCTGGTGGCGGCGAGCGCACACCGGAGCCGCGGACCGGATCCGGCAGTGGTATCGCACGCGCGCCGTTCGCCTGCTGATCCCGGCCTGGAGCGCGCTGGTCGCACTCTGGTCGTTCCGCTTCCTGGTCGGCGTGAACACGCAGTCGCCGCTCCACGTCCTGCTGACGTTCGGCGGATACATGCCGTGGGTCGGCACCGGCTGGTTCGTGACGCTGGCGCTGGAGCTCGTGGTGCTCTTCCCGTTCATCCGATGGGGCGTCGCGCACGTCGGCGCCGGGGTCGCGCTCGTGGCGGCCATCGCGATGCTGGTGTGGTCGGAGCTGCATCTCGACGCGGTGGTCGCGCTGATGCGGCTGCTGCTGCACGACGCCGGCTCACAGCTCAACGATGCCAGCTACTACTATTTCTGGATCTTCCCGCCGGCCCGCATCTTTCCGGTCGTCGCCGGCATCGTGCTGGCCCGTCGCCGGATGCCGTCGAGCCGGACCGGCCTCGCGGCCGCCGCGCTCGTCGTCGCCGGCGGTCTCGTCGTCGATCGGCTGGGTCCCGACCCGGTGATCCACCGCCTCGCGAGCTGGGCGCTCTGCGTGCCGCTGACGCTCGCCATTCTCGTCGCCGTGCGTCCCGCCGGCATCGCTGCCGGCGCGGCGCTCGCCTGGCTCGGCCGCCACTCGTGGGGCGTCTATCTCGGGCAACTGGTGGTGCACGAGGCGGTCCATGGGTTTGCGTCCCCAGACGAGGCGAGCCTCGGAATCCGGTGGGCGTACTTCGCCGTCCTGCTCGCGTCGGGGTCGCTTGCGGTCGTGGTCGGCGAGCGCCTGCGCCATGTCGTCGCTGCGCGCGGCGTCCGCGCGGCGTAGCGGCCGCATCGCGTTGCAGAGGCACGCGACGGTGCGGCCGCTGCGGATGCGCGCGCCCTGGTCGACCGCCGGCGCGCGGGCCGTGCTGAACTTCAGCGAATGGGATCGCTACGATGGCGAGCGCTGTACGCGCGCGGCCGGTCTGATCGCCGCGGTGACGCGGGCCGACACCATGCCGCAAACCGATTGCACGTTCTTCAATCCCACGGCGCGGCTGCGCGACGGGGAGCGTGCCGCCGTGGTCCGCTGGGCCTCGGGCGCGCATTGATCGGCACCGGCACCCGCGCGCCGGGCTACGCGCGCGGCGCGGAGAGACGCGGGAGCGCGACGACGGCCAGCAGATAGAGGCCGAGCGCCGTCGTCATGATCGCGTCGAAGCCGATCACCATCGCGAGGATCGTGCTCAGGACGGAGCTGATGACGGAGAAGAACCCGTTCACCGCCCATGCCCACGCGACGTACTCGCGTGAGGCCTCGCTGACGCGGGCCACGCGCGTCAGCCCGAGCGGCATGAACGCGCCGAGCACGACGCCGAGCGGCGCGACGACCCCGAGCGCGACCAGCACCCGCCACGGCAGCGCGAGGCCCACGAGGCGGCCGACGAGCGCGGGCCAGAGGAGACGATAGAAGGCGACACACGCCGCGATCGCCGTGACGAGTGCGAGCGGCACGCGCCGCGTGGGCGGGTACCGTGCGCTCAGCGCGCTGCCGAGCCCGGTCGAGAGCAGCAGCGCGCAGAGCGTCACCGAGAGCGAATAGCTCGGATAGCCGAGGAAGAGCGTCAGCCGCTGGATCAACGGCACCTCGAGGAACATGAAGCCAGTGCCGATCGCGGCGAAGTAGAGCGCCGCCCAGCCTTTCCCGGGGATGCGGCGCCAGCGCACGCCGAGGAAGCGGAACGGCAGGAGCAGCATCACTGCGGCGAAGACCACGACGAACGCGAGCAGCACGAGCAGCACCCGCTCACCCGTCGAGTCCTCCGGGTCGAGGACGGTGATGCCGCGGCTGCGCGCGCTGCGGAGCGCGTCGCGGAACCGCGCGAAGTGCCAGAAGAACGGTGAGTCGTCGGTGACGGGGCCGACGAGGTACGGGCGCGCGTGATACCACGCATCGAGCGCGGCCGCGGGCGCGGTGATCGCGGTCGTCACCGGGCCGTCCTCCGCCGGACCTCCGGGAACGTACCGCGGCTCGGCCCCAAGAACGCGCGGCATGCGCTCCGCGAGGCGGGCCAGCTCGGCCTCGGTGAAGGGGGTGCGCTTCACCAGGATCGTGGACAGCGTGAGCACGTCCGGCGACGTCAGCACGATCACGTGATGTCCGACCTCCGTAACCCCGAGCCGTTGCAGGGCCTCACGCGCGGTCGAGACGTACCGGGTGGTGCGGTTCGGCTTCTCGCCATATGCGGTCTCCCCGAACTGCGCGCAGAGCACGCCGTCGGTGCTGAGATGGCGCAGGACCTCGTCGATCATCTCGACCGTATAGAGGTACCCTTCCGAGAGCACGTAGGCGGCCGAGCTCGCCGCGTTCATCGCGGCATACGTATCCGGCGCGACGAGCCAGATGAGGTCGTACGTGCCGCCGGTGCGTTTCAGGTACGACCGCCCCTCGGCGTTCACCAGTGTGACGTGCGGGTTCTCCGACAGATGGCCCGTGAAGTCCGCGAACTGGTCGGTGAGAAGCGAGACCGTCGCCGGGTTCAGCTCGACGCCGGTCACGTGCGCGACGCCGAAGTACAGCGACGCCAGCAGCTCGTGGCCGCCGGCGGCCCCGATGACCAGGGCGCGCGCGCCGCGCCCGACGACCGCGAACGGCAACGCGCGCGCATCGGCGTCGAACGCGGACAGATGGCTCAGATCGCCGTCGAAGCGGTGGAGTCCAGAGCCGAGCTGGCCGTCGTGGGCGACGAGCTTCAGGTCTGGGCGGGACGGATCGTTCATGACGTCGATGCGAAAGACGGGACTCCATTCCGAGAAGAGGATTGGGCTCTTCCTCGAATCGTACTGCCCGAGGGTCTTCGCCGGCTCGGCCACCGGGTCGGGCAGTGCTTGCGGGTGGAGCGCACCCGCGACGCCGAGCGCCGCGACGCCGAGGAGCCACGGGACCGCGGGACGCGCCGCCTGCGCCGCGAGGCGCAGGCCTCCGAGGGCGAAGAGCGCACCGCTCACCATCACGCAACCAGGCGGCGTCGCCGTCCAGATGAGCGGGATGATCACAGCGCAACCGAGCGCGGCGCCCGCCAGATCGGCGAAGTACAGGCGTGCGATCCGATCCGGCCGCGCCGCGAAGATGCGGGTGAGCATCACCCCGGTCACCAGGAAGGGCAGGAACACGGTCACGGAGAGAAGCGCGAGCCGCACGAGCTCGGCAACGCTCTTGTCGAGACGGACCGGATCGAGCTGCACCAGCGCGACGACGAAGTACCCGAGCAGCGCCGACGTCGCTGCGAGGGCGCAGCCGTACGCGAGGAGCCGTCGCAGGGCCGCGTCGCGCAGCCGTGGCAGGAGCGTCACGAACACGCCACCCGCCCCGAGGCCGAGCAGCGCCAGTCCGATGATGAGATACGTAAAGTAATAGTACAGCTTGAATGAGAAGACGCGGGTGTAGCCGATCTCGAGAACGATCGACGCGAGCGAGACGACGAAGATCTCGAGGTAGGGCGCGTCCGGCTCGTCCACCGCGGCGACGCGAGCGGCGTGCGTCATCCGCCTCGAGGGTGCGACCCGGCACGCATGAAGGGCCACGAGCTACCGTGAACCTCGCCGGCTGACAAGCGACGCGACGGTGAAATTGACTCCCGCGCGCCTCCTCCCCTATACGGGCCGCAGCCGTTGCGGCCGCTCCAGGACCGCATCCCGGCTGAAGGAGCCCCCATGCAGATCGGAGCCGCCACCAATGCCCAGACCTTCCCCGATCGCGACGCCGTCGTGTGTGGGCGCGTGCGCTACACCTGGTCGCAGTGGAACGCGCGCATCAACCAACTCGCCCACGCCATGCGCACCCTCGGCATCGGTGAGGGCGACAAGATCGCGATGCTGCTCCACAACCGCCACGAGTTCCTCGAGATCGGGCAGGCGGCGATCAAGATCGGCGCCGTCATGGTGCCGCTCAACTATCGCCTCCGCGGGCGGGAGATCGAGTACATCCTCAACAACTCCGACGCGCGCGCGCTCTTCACCAGTGAGGAGTTCCTCGGCGAGATCGTCCCGTTGATGGACGCGGTGCCGGGCATCCCCCGCGGGCACTACGTGCTCGTCGGCAGCGGCACCGCCCCGGGCTTCACGCCCTACGAGCGCCTGCTCGAGGGACAGCCGACGAGCGAGCCGCCCGGGCAGGGCCCTCCCGGCATGAACGCGATGATCTACACCTCGGGTACGACGGGACGGCCGAAGGGCGTCTTCCGCAAGGGCGGGATCGATCCGCAGCTCCTCATGGGCATCGTCCAGGGCTTCGGGCTGCAGTACGGCTCCGAGGTGCAGATCGTGCCGGCGCCGCTCTATCACAGCGCGCCATCCCTCGGCTCGAGCCTGACCATCGCGCTCGGCGGCACCGTGGTCATCATGGAGAAGTTCGATCCCGAGGAGTTCCTCGCGCTGGTCGACCGCGAGAAGGTGACCTCGTCGCTCGTCGTGCCGACGATCGTGAAGCGCGTGCTCGCGCTGCCCGACGAGGTGAAGGCCCGCTACGACGTGTCGTCGCTGCGCTCGTTGGTCGTCGGCGCGGCACCCTTCCCGCTCGAGACCAAGCTCGCCGCGATCGAGTTCTTCGGCGACTGCGTCTACGAGTACTACGGCTCGACCGACGCCGGGCTGAACACCATCCTG
>Ga0157379_10000116_pt1 | contig 55439 bp, 48 predicted proteins | sample S25metaG_FD_121802 | JGI IMG/M metagenome (GOLD analysis project Ga0157379, IMG submission 121802) | Switchgrass rhizosphere microbial communities from Kellogg Biological Station, Michigan, USA - S2-5 metaG | ecosystem: Host-associated > Plants > Roots > Rhizosphere > Soil | place: USA... | reverse complement strand
GGATTGTTCGGGCCCACGCTAGCGCCCAAGAATCTGGCGACGACTCTCAGCTGGCTTCACTTTCGCGGTGTACTGGTTCTGGTTTTGCTGTGTGCAGGGAATTTTTTCTGTCTGGCCTGCCCGTTCATGCTGGTGCGCCAGATGGCGCGGCGATTTTTCAAGCCACGATTCAACTGGCCACGGCCGCTCCGCAATAAATGGATTTCGATCGCGCTCTTCATTTTGATCCTATTCACTTACGAGTTGTTCGATCTGTGGTCCTCTCCCTGGTGGACGGCTTGGTTGATCGTTGCCTACTTCCTCACCGTGCTCGTGTTGGATGGCTTTTTCAAGCACGCTTCCTTCTGCAAGTTCGTTTGCCCCATCGGACAATTCAACTTTGTGGCATCCACACTTTCTCCTTTCGAGGTGAAGGTGCGGAAGCTGGAGGTGTGCGTAGCCTGCCATACCAAAGACTGCATCCGCGGCCGGCGAGAGCCAGTCTCGGACCTGATCACGATCCGCGGCTGCGAACTGGCTCTCTTTCAGCCCAGCAAGGTGGGCAACATGGACTGCACATTCTGTCTGGACTGCGTCCATGCCTGCCCGCATGACAACATCGGAATACTGAGCCGGATGCCCGGCGCCGAACTACTTACCGATCCGCTGCGCTCGGGCATCGGTTATTTTTCACGCCGCAAGGATTTTGCCGCGCTCGCAATTGTCTTTACCTTCGGAGCGCTGCTGAATGCTTTTGGCATGGTCAGTCCGGTTTATGCTGTGGAGAGCTGGCTGGGAAGACTCCTACACATAAGCCATGAAGCCCCGGTGCTCGGCCTCATTTTCACTTTCTTTCTGATTCTTGAACCTGTCGTCCTCCTGGGATTGGCAGCGTGGTGCGCGCGTACGTGGGCCGGCAACCAGCGCGCGCTGCTGTCGCTCGCGGTCAGATACAGTTATGGGCTGGCCCCCATCGGCTTCGGCATGTGGCTGGCTCACTACGGTTTTCACTTTCTGACCGGACTGTACACCGTGATTCCCGTCACACAAAGCGCGCTGGCGCATCTGGGATGGCCGATCTTGGGAGCGCCGCGCTGGACTCTGACAGGACTGCCGTCGAACATCGTGCAGGTCATCGAGATTGGATTCCTCATACTGGGATTTGCAGGGTCGCTGGTGGTAACGCACGGCCTCGCTGAGGAGGATTCGCCGGCTAAGCCGCTGCGCGCGTTCGTTCCCTGGGCCGCCGTCTGCCTCATCCTGTGGATGGCGTCGACGTGGCTGGTGTTCCAGCCCATGGAAATGCGCGCCACCCTGATGAGCGGATAGTGGTCGCGTAGGGCGGGCGTCCTCGCCCGCCGCGTTTCAACTTGATCTTGGTTTTGCCGGGCCTTGGCGTAGCGTTCGAACATGAAAATAAGTACGGTCGGGAGAGTATCGGCTCGGTTTGCAATTGTGCTCGGATCCTTGTTGCCGGCCGAAGCCCACAATGGCCCGCCCTTTCCCATCATCGAGAACCAGAAAGTTGGACCATGCATCATTTCTCTCTGGACCCATCCGGATGTCGGCACCGGAACTTTCTTCGTGCTGGTCGATCCGCTGCCCGGCGGCAAGATTCCTGATGATTTGAAGATCGAAATCGGGACCCAGCCGGAAAGCGGGAGGCTTCCCGAAGTGGTTTACGCCGCCACACGCGAGAACAACCGAGGGCAGGTAGAATACAAAGCCCTCACCCAGTTCGACCGGGATGAATTCTGGCGCGTCCGCCTGGCCCTGCTAAGCGTTCAGGGCAGCGGCGAGATTCTGTCAAGAGTGGAAGCCACGCCTCCCGGCTTTGGACGATGGGATCTTCTGTTGTACCTTTTACCGTTTCTTGCGGTCGCGTTTTTGTGGTTTCGAGGAATGACGCGCACACGTAACCGCAGGAAGAAGCTGCAGGTTGCGTGTTGATCAGGAGGAGAGAGTCTTGACGGTAACCAGCTCCACGCGGATCAATCCGTCGCGTCGATGGCGAGCGTGTCCGGATGGGCATACTCGGCGATCCATCAGTAGTGTTCAATCTTCCCTTCTGCCTCTTACCTTGGCCGCCCTGGTCGCGGTCTCGGGATGCCGTTCGGCACCCAAGTTGCCTGACAAAAATTCCAAGGTCTATGCGGATGTTGTTTCGGTCTTCTACATCGGTCTCGCGGCGCTGCAAGTGGGCGATGACGTTCACGCTGAAAGCAAGCTCTCCGAGGTGACACAACTGGTCCCAAGCGAGCCTGCGGGATGGGCCAACTGGGGAATACTCGCGCTGCGGCAAAGAAACTACGACACCGCGGCGCAAAGACTTGACCGGGCACGCGATCTTGCCCCAAAGAACGACCATATCTACGACCTGCTTGGAATTTTGGAAAGCCAGCGCGGCCATTCTGCCGAGGCGATTGCCGCCTTGCGGAAGGCGGCCGAGCTAAATCCCCAGAACTTGCGGGCGATCTATCGGCTGGCGGAAGAAACCGAACGTCAAGGCGATGAAAACGGCGCGGTCGAAGTTCAGCAGCTGCTGCAAAAGATTCTGACTGCTCAACCGGACAATCTGGCCGCGCTACTTGAGTTGAGCCGAGTTGCGGCCAAGCGCGGCGATGCTGCCACTTTGAAATCGGCAGTCGCACAGATAAGCGCCCGTTCGTCGGCATGGCCACCGGAGGTGCAACATCAGCTTGCGGCAGTGCAGTCTGCCGCATCCGGAGCGGACCTGCATCCTGCCGCTACGCAGACCACGTTTTTGCGCAATGTGATGATGCGCGTGCCCCAGTATCGTCAGAGTCTGACGGCGATCAAGGCGCCTCCCGGCGATGAGGCCGAGCCCTTCACTCACTTCCTGCGGCTCGAGTCACCCGTCTTCCGCCCAGCTCCGGCCGACACGGCTCTGACCTTCAATATCCAACCGCTCTCCGATCTGGGCGCTAGTAATTTCGGTAAATGGAGTTGGATTGGAGCAATTTCGCTGGGCAGCACGGGCGCGCCGGTTGTGGCCGTAGCGAATGGCCGCGAGGTGCGCTTGTCCACTGGGGCAAAAATTCCCTTTCCCGGCGGGCCATCCGGATTCGCACCACAGCCCGAGAGCGTGGTGCCGGTCGATTTCAATTACGATTTCAAGACCGACCTTGTCCTGGCCGGGGCTGGCGGCGTGCGTCTGTTGCGACAGGACAATCCCAACACATTCACCGATGTAACGCCGCAAGCCAAATTGCCCAAGCTGGTCGCCGAGGCCCACTACACCGGCGCCTGGGCGGTGGATATCGAAGCGGATGGCGATCTCGACCTCGTACTCGGCTCAGAAGAAGGCATCCCGACGGTCTTGAGAAACAATGGGGACGGCACCTTCCTGCCCATTCATCCCTTTGCCGGAATTTCAGGCGTGACCGGCTTTGCCTGGGCGGATCTCGACGGTGACGGAAATCCTGACGCCGCAATCATCGATGGCGCTAGCAAGCTTCACGTCTTCATGAATCTTCGCCAGGCACAGTTCCAGGAGCGTTCGCTGCCGTCGGGTTTGGCGTCCGTCAAAGCGCTGGCTGTGGCGGACGCCAACAATGACGGAATTCTCGACCTCCTCGCGGTGCAGGCCGACGGCGCCATCCTTCGGATTTCGGACAAGAACGAAGGACAAAACTGGGAAACGGCAGAGATTGCCCGGGTTCCGAACGCAGGCAGCAACCTCGTGGGCGAGGTGCGTTTGCACGTCGCTGATTTGGACAACAACGGAGCCCTCGATCTGTTTCTCTCGCCCACGACATACACTAAGGGGGGCAGCCCGCCACAGGCATTAGTCTGGCTCGGTGACACAAACGGCAGTTTTACACTGCCGACTCATCCGGTTAACTCAGCGTTGGTATTCGACGCCGCGGACCTTGGCAGTAATGGTCATCTCGACCTTCTGGAGCTCGGCGCCGACGGACAAGCGATACGAGCAATCAATCAGAGCCCAAAGAACTATCACTGGCAGATCGTGCGGCCGCATGCGGTGCAGGCGGTTGGCGATCAGCGCATCAATCCGTTCGGGGTTGGCGGCGAAATCGAAATTCGTTCCGGCCTGCTTTTGCAGAAGCAGCCGATCACCGGGCCACAACTTCATTTCGGACTGGGAGAACAGACCGAGACCGAGGTGGTACGGGTCATCTGGCCGAATGGCACGGTGCGCGCCGAGTTTGGGGTAAAAACTGACCAGGACGTCGTGACCGAACAGCGCCTCAAGGCTTCGTGTCCATTCCTCTTCGCGTACAACGGAAAGGAAATGGAGTTTGTAAAGGACGCGGTACCCTGGGGCTCGGCGATCGGATTGCGGATCAACACGCTGGGCTCGGCGCAAATCGCTGCTACGGGCGAGTGGTACAAAATCGGGCGTGACCAGCTCGTTCCTCACGACGGCTTCTACGATATCCGTGTCACAGCGGAATTGTGGGAGGTTTACTACTACGACTATCTGGCGCTGATGACGGTTGACCATCCGGCCGGCACGGAGATCTTTGTGGATGAGCGCTTCGTGATTCCGCCGGCGAAACTTGGCATCACCACGGTCGCCACTCCCCACGCGATTGCCCGTGCGCTGGACGACACGGGTCAGGATGTTACCGACCTGGTCAGCACGCTCGACGGAAAAGCAGTGGGCAGTTTTGGTCGCGGCCAGTTCCAGGGTGTGACTCGCGATCATTATCTTGAAGTCGACCTCGGCGATGACGCGCCGAGGAGCGGCCCGCTGTATCTGATCGCGCAGGGTTCGATCCACGATACCGAGTCATCGGTGAACGTCGCCATCACGCAGGGCGGCCGTTGGCATGCCCACGGCTTAAGCGTTGAGGTGCCTGACGCTCGCGGCGGCTGGGTCACGGCGCAGGACAACCTGGGCTTTCCCGCCGGCCGTAAGAAAACGGTCCTATTTAATTTGACGAATGTGTTTCGTCCGGGGACGCCGCGCAAGGTGCGACTGCGCACGAATCTCGAAATCTACTGGGACGTGATCCGCTGGGCAAAGGGAGCGCCGGACGCGCCCCTCAGAGAAACCACTCTGGACCCGTCGGTGGCCGATCTCCACTATCGCGGCTACTCAGTAATGCAAATGCCGGTAGGCGCGGGCGCCCCGGAAGTTCCTGACTACAACCGGATCGAAGGAACCAAACAGCACTGGCGTGACCTGATCGGCTATTACACGCGCTACGGCGACATTCGCGAACTGCTCACCACCATTGATGACCGCTACGTCATCGTGAATTCGGGAGACGAAATGTCCCTGCGTTTTCCCGAACAACCCCCGCCGCCAGCAGGCTGGGTGCGCGACTTTGTCATCAAGGGAGACGGCTGGATTAAAGACGGAGATTTCAATTCAACCTTCTCCAAGACCGTACTACCGCTGCCCTATCACGCCAAGAACGAATACACGACGCCTCCGGGGGCGCTCGAGGATGAGTGGGTCTATCGCCGGCATCCCGAAGACTGGCAGAAATATCACACACGCTACGTCACTCCTCAGGTCTTCAAGAATGCATTGCGGAGCGAACTGTCCCAATGACCAGCAACCGTCTCGCAAGGGCCATCCTCGGGATCATTTTCGCCGCGCTGCTTGTGGCTCCGCTTGTGCTCAAGCGATTGTCAGCGCGGCGCACCGCCGAGAAGTCAAGCGCCGATGCTAAAACAACGCTGGCTCGGCACGGCTTCTATCTGCAGGAAGTTTCCCAGGCTGCGGGCATTCAGTTTGTTCACCAGGCGCCGGAGCTCGATCCCAAACTCAGCCCCATCATGCCGGAGGTGGCTTCGATGGGCGCTTCGGTCTCTATCGTCGACTTCGATCGCGACGGTTGGTCGGACATCTACGTGGTCAACAGCGCCATCGGCAGCAAGAATGCTCTCTACCGCAATCTGGGCGACGGCACTTTCAAGGACGTAGCCTCCGAACTCGGCATTGCCGATGTCAATCAGCCGGGCTCGGGAGTTTCCACGGGAGCGGTGTGGGGCGACTACGACAATGATGGCTACGAAGACCTGTTCCTGATCAAGTGGGGACGCCCTGAGCTCTACCACAACGACCAGGGCCACGGCTTCACCAAGGTGAGCGAGCAAACCGGGCTGCCTCCCTGGATCAATGCCAATACCGCCATCTGGTTTGATTACGACGGCGATGGGCTGCTCGACCTCTTTGTCGGTGGTTACTATGCCGAAGACATTGACCTGTGGCATATCGCCACCACGCGGATCATGCCCGAGAGTTTCGAATATGCCAAGAATGGCGGACGAAAATATCTGTTTCATAATCTGGGCCACGGAAAGTTTGAAGAAGTCGCGGAGAAAAGTGGCATCAACAGCCGGCGCTGGGCGCTGGCCGCGGCAGCGGCCGACCTGCGCGGCACCGGGCATCCTGATCTGTTCATCGCCAACGACTATGGGGTTTCCGAGCTCTATTTCAATGATGGTAAGAAGTTTCATGAGGTAGGGCAACAAACCGGCGTGGGCTTTGCGCCCAAGAGCGGAATGAACGCCGCGTTCGGCGACATCCTGAACCAGGGCCGATACGCTGTCTACGTTTCAAATATTTCCGAGGACGGCATTCTGATCCAGGGAAATAATCTGTGGGTGCCAAAGCAAGGAACTGCCGGGGACGCCATCAAGTACGAGAACCTGGCGCGGGATTTCGGAGTCGAACTTGGCGGCTGGAGTTTCGGCGCGCAGTTCGGCGATTTGAACAATGATGGGACTCTTGACCTCTACCTCACGAACGGCTACATCTCGCTCGACCGTAATCGCAGCTACTGGTATGACTTTTCGAAAGTCGCTGGCGGCAATAGCACGATCATCGGCGACGCCCAGAACTGGCCGGCGTTTGAAGGCCGCAGTTTGTCGGGCTACCAGTCGAAGCGGCTGTGGTTGAACGATGGCGCCGGAAAGTTCGTAGACGTGGCCCAGGCGGTCGGTGTGCGCGACACTTACGACGGTCGCGCCGTCGCGCTGGCAGACTTGTGGAATCGCGGCGTGCTCGACGTTGTAGTGGCCAATCAAAAGGGTCCCCTGCTGGTTTACAAGAACACCGTGACCCCGGAAAATGAGTGGATCGAATTTGAGCTGGAAGGCACCGCGAGCAACCGCAGCGCGATCGGCGCCCGGGTCACATTGTTCTGGAACGGACAGCAGCAAGTACAGGAGGTTTCAGGCGGCAGTGGTTTCGCCGCACAAAATCAGCGCCGGCTCCATTTTGGACTCGGAAAATATCCGCAATTGGAGAGGGCCGTGATTCGCTGGCCTTCCGGCAAGCTGCAGACCATCGACAAGCCTGCTGCCGGCCAACTCTACAAGATTAAGGAGCCTGCATGAGCCAGCCGATGACTGTGCCCTCGAGCCCGCTGCCGTCCTCGCCTGCGAGGTGGAAGCAATTCATCAGCCTCGACAATCGCTACATCGCTCCGATTTTTATTACCTGCATCCTGCTGGTGGGACACCTGTCGTTCGGCATTCTCGAAAGCTACCAGAGGACACTGTTGGCGATCATCGTCAGCATCGCGACCGAGCTGACGCTGGGCCGGATTTTCTTTCACAAGTGGGTGCATCCGGCGAGCGCGTACATAAGCGGCATCAGTGTGGGGATTCTGCTGCGATCGCCTGCGTTCTGGCCCTACGCCTTGTGCGCGGCAGTTTCCATCATGTCCAAATATGTGTTGCGCATCAAGGGGCGCCATATCTGGAACCCATCGAATTTCGGCATTTCGGCCATGCTTTTTCTCGTCCCTGAGACCGTCGCCGGGTTGAGCATTCAGTGGGGCAATTATTTATTGCCGATGCTGGTGATCTGGGTGCTGGGCTCGGTCATAATCTGGCGCTTGCGGCGCTTTCATATCACCTTCACCTATGTGGCGTCATTCATTGCTTTCGGTTTCATGCGCAGCTGGTTGACGGGAAGCCCCTGGCGGTCCGAGATTGCACCAATCACCGGGCCCATGTACCAGCTCTTCATTTTCTTTATGATTACCGACCCGAAAACCACAGTGCGAACGAAGAAATGGCAATGCATTGTCGTTTTTCTGGTGGCTGTAGTTGAGATGGTCATGCGCATGTACCAGATCGTTTACGCTCCGTTCTATGCGCTATTCATCGTCGGACCAACGGCCATGCTGATCGAAATTTGGCTGGATTCGCGGCGCGCGAGTGCGGAAAAACTGGCGGTGGCCCGCTGATCTTGAGAATACCGATGCCGACAATCCGGGTCACTGGTTGTCTAACGCTGCTTGCCTTCCTGGTATTGGCTGGCTGCAGACAGGAAGCCTCCAAGCCGCAGAAAACTTCTTCACCGCAACCAGCGGCGAGCTTCCCGCCACCGGCGATAGTTCCGGTGTCGGCGCCGCCAGCAATAGCTTCGAGTACCGTCCCCCGCCCTTCGGGACCGATCCAGTTTACCGACGTCACCGCCCAGGCCGGCATCCGCTTCAAACACAACAATGGAGCGTTTGGAAAAAAATATCTGCCGGAGACCATGGGCAGCGGCGCCTGCTTTCTCGACTACGACAACGACGGTTGGCAGGACATCCTGCTCATCAACTCCATGGACTGGCCCGGCCATCAGACCGGAAAGTCTTTCCCGGCGCTCTATCACAACAATCAGAACGGGACATTCACGGATGTAACCAAAAAGGCTGGGCTAGAGATTGAAGTGTACGGCCAGGGCTGCGCTGTCGGTGACTATGACAACGACGGCAATGAGGACATTTACATCACCACCGTCGGATCAAACCATCTTTTCCGCAACCTCGGTAACGGCAAGTTCGCCGACGTCACCGCGAAAGCCGGGGTGGCCGATCCGGGATTCTCGTCGAGCGCGCTGTGGTTCGACTATGACAATGACGGCAACGTCGATCTGTTCGTCGCCCACTACATCGAATGGTCGATCGAGACCGACCAGTACTGCACACTGGACAACAAAAACAAGTCCTACTGCACGCCGCAAAGGTATAAGGGCCAGAGCGCGACGCTGTTTCGTAATAAGGGTAACGGGACCTTTGAGAATGTAACGCGGCGCGCGGGACTTTACGACCCCACCAGCAAGTCGCTGGGTGTCGCAATGCTCGACTTCGACAACGACGGCTGGATGGATCTTTTCGTCTCGAACGATACCGAGCCTAACAAGCTCTATCACAACAATCACGACGGAACTTTCACGGACGTCGCCATCGCCGCCGGAGTTGCGTACGGCGATGCCGGAACAGTGCGCGCGGGCATGGGAACGGACGCTGCCGACTACGACAATTCCGGCTGGCAGAGCCTGGTGATCGGAAATTTCACCAATGAGGGCATGGCCCTTTACCACAGCGACGGCTCGGGCCTGTTTACGGACGAAGCTCCCGCGACTGGCATTGCCCGGATTTCGACCGAGTCGCTGACCTTCGGCACATTTTTCTTTGACTATGATCTGGACGGCCTGCCCGATCTTCTCGCGGTCAACGGCCACGTTTCCGACGACGTCGCCGTGGTCCAGCCCACCCTAAAGTATGCACAGCCGCCGCATTTGTTCCGCAACTTGGGCAAGAAGAAGTTTGAGGAGGTTACCGCCAGAGTCGGGTCCGCATTGCCTCGGGCGATCGTGGGCCGCGGAGCGGCATACGCCGACTTTGATAATGACGGTGACCTCGATCTGCTCATCACCACCAACAACGGGCCGGTCCGCCTGCTCCGTAACGATTACGGTAATCAGAACGACATGCTGCGAGTGAAGACTCTAGGAACACGCTCGAACAGGGATGGCATCGGTGCGAAGGTAACGGTAAAAACCAGCAAGGGTATGCGACTCTTCGGCATGGTGAAAACCGGTTCGAGCTACTTGTCCCAAAGCGAGTTGCCGCTGACTTTCGGATTAGGCAGGCCGGAGGCGGGGAAAACGGTAAGCGTGACCATCGTGTGGACCAGCGGGCAAAAAGACTCCGTGGCGAACCTCGAACCCAACCAATTTATTACAGTGCAGGAAGGAAAGGGCATTGTCTCGGCACGCCCGATCGTTTTTAAGGCAGCAACTTCGGCTCTTGCTCACTGAAGTGCCCCTGTCGTCCTTTCCGTTTTCACATCCCGGTTCGATGTTATCTTTGTGGCATATTCATGGACATTCTCCAACAGCTTTTTGGGCAGCACTTCCACACCCCGGCCGAGCAGGTGCAGCCGCTTCAGGGCAAGCTCGGGGGTTCGGGCCGCAAGATCATCCGACTCAGCGGTGGGAGGTTCAGCGCGATTGGTATTCTGTACGACATACGTGAAGAAAATGTTGCTTTCCTTGAATTTTCCCGTCATTTCCGCCGGCATGGTTTGCCCGTGCCGGAAATCTACGCCGAAGATTTGGATCACGGCGCCTATCTGGAAGAAGATCTGGGCGGTACCACCCTTTTTGAGTTTCTCTCGAAACATCGTACGAACGAAAAGATCGCTGCGCAGGCGGTTGATGCCTATCGCAAAGTTATCGCGGTGTTGCCCCGGTTCCAGGTAGAAGCGGGACGCGATTTGAATTACAGCGTGTGCTATCCCCGCGCCAGCTTCGATCGCCAGTCCATTGCCTGGGACTTGAACTACTTCAAGTATTACTTTCTTCGCCTGGCCGGCATTGCCTTCAACGAGCAGGCACTGGAAGACGATTTCGACCGCTTGACCGAATTCCTGTTGAGCGCTCCGCACGATTATTTTCTTTACCGGGATTTCCAGTCGCGCAACGTCATGTTGCGCGACGGCCAGCCATTCTTTCTGGACTACCAAGGCGGCCGAAACGGGGCGCTGCAATACGACGTGGCTTCGCTCTTGTACGACGCCAAGGCCGATTTGCCGCCGGAGCTGCGCCAACAGTTGCTCGATCACTATCTCGACACCGTCGCCGGTTTCATCAAGCTCGATCGCAGCGAGTTCATGCAGTACTACTACGCCTACGTTTATGTCCGCATCATGCAGGCCCTGGGGGCGTATGGGTTTCGTGGATTCTACGAACGCAAGGCCCACTTTCTGCAGAGCGTCCCGTACGCGTTGAAGAATTTGCGCTGGCTGCTGCACAACACAACTTTGCCGATCGCGCTGCCTACGCTAATGGACGCCTTCAACAGCATGCTGGGATCGGAGAAGCTGCAGAACCTGGCCACCGACGCCGAGAATCTTGTAGTCAGAATTTTCAGTTTTTCATTTCATCGCGGCTGGCCGAAGGACGAGACCGGGAACGGCGGTGGATTTGTTTTCGACGGCCGCAGTTTGCCCAATCCCGGCCGCGAGGAACGCTTCAAGGCCCTCACGGGCAGAGACGCTCCGGTCATCGACTATCTGAATCAGCAGGAGAGCGTGCACCAGTTTATGGCCGGTGTCCTGTCGCTGGTGGACGCCAGCGTAAGCGAGTATCAGCGGCGCGGCTTTCACAACCTCATGGTGTCGTTCGGCTGCACCGGCGGGCAGCATCGCTCCGTTTATCTGGCGGAGCAACTGGCGAAGCGTTTGCGTAGCCGCAGTGGAGTCGAGGTGGTATTGCGGCATCGTGAACTGGAGACGCTCGGCCAATGAAGGCGATGGTCCTGGCTGCCGGCCTGGGTACCCGCCTGCGGCCTCTCACCGACGACCGCCCCAAAGCGCTGGTGGAAGTCGCTGGTCGAACATTGCTTGAGATTACGCTTTCCCGTCTGCGCAGCTTTGGGATTCGCGAAGTGATTATCAACGTGCATCACTTTGCCGACATGGTTGTGGAATACGTGAAATCCAATGACAACTTCGGCATGAAAATTGAGACCTCTCATGAAGATGTTTTGCTGGACACCGGCGGAGGGTTGAAAAAGGCCGGCTGGTTTTTTCGCGAGGACTCCGGCCAGCCGGACGAACCGTTCATCGTGCACAACGTTGATGTCATCAGTACCATCGACTTCCGCCGCATGGTACAGGCTCACAGCGAAAAGAACGCTCTCGCCACGCTGGCGGTGCAAGATCGCGAGACTTCCCGCTACCTGATGTTCGATGAACAGCTTCGGCTTTGCGGCCGCCGGTCCGGACGCGAAGGAAAACTTGAGCTGGCGCGATCTTCGCCGCAGATGCAGGCTCTGGCCTTCGCCGGCATACACGTAATTTCGCCTGGCCTCATTCCGAAGATGGAGGAAGAAGGAGTTTTCTCCATCATCAAAACCTATCTGCGTCTGGCTGGCCAGGGAGAGAACATCCTCGGGTTTGGTGCCGACGAATATTATTGGCGCGATTTGGGCAAGCTGGACGATTTACAGCGCGCCGCTCGAGACCTGGAGCAACAAACTTTCCTGCCGTAACTCTTCCGTTGGTTTCTGAATCTGCCGCAATCCACCTCGCCGTTGCGCCGCGGAACTTTCGCGGCGACCTGCCGCAGTTTGTATGTAGACCACCCGACCTACCTCGCGGCCCGCGCACTTTCAGAACCATCGCGTCCCGGGGGAACCCTAACTTTGGCGAAAACCACGACGTCAGCCAATCGTGAGCAATTTTTGTCGTGCCTAATGGCTCAAACTCCACACATACGCTGCCATTGCTTTTATCTGGTCCGGCGTAAGTTCCGCCCCGCCCATGGGCGGCATCGGGCTTCGGTATTGTTTTGGTTTCGGCACACCTTCGGTGATTGATTTCATAATTCCGACAAAGCTGCCATCGCTCCACAGCCATTTTTTGCCTGTTAGGTCGGGACCCAACGGGGATCCCGTACCGTTCGCGCCGTGGCAGCCGGTGCAGGCCGCTCCACCTCCTTGCCCGTGGTAAATGCGATTGCCCAGGGCGACCATCTCAGCCGTCACGCCTTCGGGAAGCGGCGCGCCGGCATCCGGATGTGTGCCTTCGGGCGGCTTGGCAGGGACCGCGACGACATCGCCTGCTGGAGCCGTCGCGCTGGGGCATGGAGTCACAGACCCGGCACTTCCCGCGGCGCCGCCCCGATAGACAATTCGATAAATCCGTCCACCCACATCGTCTGAAACGTAAAGCGCGCCATCGGGTCCGACGGCGAGGCCCGAGGGACGATGCGCGGCGCTCTCTGGAGTCATGACCGCGCCCGCGAAGCCATCCGCGAAGATTTCGCAGTTGCCGGATGCGTGGTCGCCAGCGAGTGGCTGAAAGGCCACGTTGTAACCGCCCTGAGGATAGGGCGCTCGATTCCATGAGCCGTGGAAGGCGATGAACACGCCACTACGATAACGGGCCGGGAATTGTTTCTTGTCGTAGTGCACCATCGCGTTGGGCGCCCAGTGAGCGGGAAAAGCCGCTGCCGGGCCGAGTTTGTTCGCGCACGGGCCAACTGCCTTGCCTCCGTCACCGCCGTATTCCGGCGCCAGCACCAGTTTTTGCTGGAAGGGATCGTAGTAGCACTCGGGCCAGCCATAGTCCCCGCCCGACTTTAGAAGCATGACTTCTTCGGCAGGCAGCGTGGCTTCCAGGTCCGCTTGGTAAAGATCGGGCCAGTTCGTATGCAACTGATCTCGGCCGTGTTGGGTCACAAACAGGCGGCCATCGGAGTCGAAGGCGAGGCCTTCCGCGTTTCGTATTCCGGTAGCGTAGCGCTCAGCGGGTGAGAAAGTCTGGTTCGTCTTGTTCGCGTCATAGCGCCAGACGCCGCCGCGAGTCTCAAGTTCGGTGCAAGGGTTCGCGCCGGGTATTTTCGGCTGCCGGTTTTGCGGTTGGCAGGAATTGGTGGCGGTAGCGACATCCACGTACATCGAACCTTTGGAATCGATAATGAAGGGATGCATGGGATGGTCGCCGCCCAGCGGCAATCCCGAAACGATGGTTTCGGGAGCGCTGTTCGGCACGACGCCGCCGGCGGGCAGTGAGTAGCGGACGATTCGATCGTTGCTCTCGGCGTAAATCGAGCCCTTGTACATGCCGATGCCGGTGCCCCCGGCGCCGCCAGTCTGGACAGTTTCACCAAAGCGCTCGACCACATCCGCCTTGCCCGCACCCGCGGTGTCTTGCAAGGCGACAAGAAATCCACCGGCATGCGGCGGAACACTGTCGTAGTACGCGCCGGACCAAGTATTGACGTAAACCGCTCCACTCGGCACCACCACGATGTGGCGGGCGTGACCGATGCCGTCAGCGAATACGGTTGCACAAAAACCGGCGGGTAACTTTAGGCCGCTGTCATCGTTCGGGCATTCCTGACTCCTGGTTGCGCCAGATTTGGACTGGCTTTGCGCCGACGCCAAAGAGATGCCGACACACAATTCGGTTAGCAGGACGACGGCAGGAAACAGAGTTCTACACAGGCGGAGCAATGGCATGGAATCCTCCGGAGATGGCCGGCGAGAAACGAAGCTGAGAGAATCGAAAATATACCACAATCATTGAAAGCGAATGGCCCGAACGGAACCACGAATAATGCCGACTTCATGCTGGACTTGTCGAATGTAGAATGATTTGGCACAGAGGTTGAGTTGCGGAACAGCACCGCGAACGACTTGGATCGCATGCGTCAGCAGACTGATTTTCCGCTGCCTTCTGATCTGCCGCGACCGAAGGATGACGGCGCGGCAGACCACCTCGCCGGAATGAGAATGCCCGAGGTCAGTCTTCGCTCGACGATCGGCCGGGTGATCTGCCTTTCGGAATTGCCCGCACTTCGGACCGTCATCTACTGCTATCCGATGACTGGAGTGCCAGGAAAACCCCTACCGGAGAATTGGGACGCGATTCCCGGTGCGCGGGGTTGCACGCCGCAGAGCTGCAATTTTCGGGATCACCATCAGGAATTCCTGCAGCTTGGAACTGAGGTGTTCGGTTTAAGTACACAAACTACCGAGTACCAACGCGAGATGGCCGAGCGCCTCCACCTTCCATTTGAGGTTCTCAGTGACGCCGCTTTCCAGTTGTGCGATGTCCTGCGATTGCCCACGTTTGCCGCAGGCGGAATGCGGCTCCTGAAGCGGCTGACATTGATCGTTCGAAATGGCCGCATCGAGCAGGTCTTTTATCCAGTGTTTCCGACCAATGAAAGCGCCGACGAAGTGTTGCGATGGCTCAAAGATCATCCGCTTGGGAAGTAATTCCGTTGCGATCTCGCGGCGGCCCCGTTTCTGATCTGTAACTTTTGAAGCTTACGCGCATCCCAATTTGGGGTTGAGGCGTGGCCATCCTTAAATACGAAGCCTGTGCGCAATAAACGGGATCAGGACGGGAAACGGCTAGAGGTCGCGAGAGCGGAATAGAAGAACACTGTGGTTATTTATCTTTTGGCCTTTGTTGGCGGTGTGCTGACGATCCTGAGCCCGTGCATACTTCCGGTGCTGCCCGTTGTTTTTGCCCAGGCCGATCAGCCCTATATCGGTTATGAACGCGCCGAGAATTTTGTTTCCGCCGAGCCGATAGCGCAGGATTCACACAAGGTCTACTCTACGCTTCCCAGACTTTCTTTGAACCAGTGGACCCTGGGGGGAAGCTGGAGGGTGAGTCGGGAAAGCGCTGTCCTTCAGGCAGCTCCGGGCAAGGTTGTGTTTCGCTTTCATGCCCGCGACCTGCACCTAGTATTAGGGTCGGCGAAGGCTGGCAAAGCAGTGCGCTTCCGGGTCACACTCGATGGAACTCCTCCGGGAGCGGATCACGGCAGCGACACTGACGCGACGGGCGCTGGCAAGGTCGACGAACACCGCCTCTATCAACTCATCCGGCAAAAGGGAGCCGTCGAGGACCGGACATTCGAAATTGAATTTCTGGATCCAGGTGTACAGGCATTTGCGTTCACGTTTGGCTAATGATTGGACGATCCTCCGAAAGTGCCAAGATCACCGAAGGTGGAAGTCGTCGAAGCGTCGGCGGGGGGCGCAGTTACTGCCAGACCCAGGACAACCGCCGTCACCATTTACTCATTGACGAGGACTTGGGTGTCGGTCATACCTAAGCTTCCCCCATGCCGTGCTGTTGCGCAACGGGTATGGGATCGACTAGCAAGGCGGTTCAGCCGTCCCTGTCGCCCTAAGAGGCGAGTAGTTGTCTCCAAATGTCGCTGCGCTCACCTTTGTCCCGGAGTTCACCGCGCCGGTTCACCCGCAACTTCGAGAAGACGTTCGAGAGATGGAACTTCACGGTACTCTCCCGAATGTTCAACGACACCCCAATCCCTAGTTTGAAAGCCGGCTCTTCTCCGACTCAATGATCGCTGACATGGTGATAGCTACCGATGAGGACGCGACGGATAAGCGCGTGGCTGCTTTCCGCAGGGTTAACGTGGACATCGCGACGCGCATATTCGAACGTTCAAGGGCAGACCGTTTCGTCTGTTCCCATCCAGCCCTTCTTGAGCCAACCATAAAAGGAGAATTCGTCGGTCATCAAACGCTGATTAGAACAGCAAGTACCAGCGAAGGTATTTGCCTGCTCTGATCAGAGCCGATTGTGGGGAACAAAGCGGAACATATCAGTAGGGACGCGGCTCGGGCATGACGTATCATTTCTGGCAGAAAGCGGGGGCAACATGAAGGGATTGCTTTTAACGCTGCCAGCCGTACTTGCCTGCATCGTGATGTCGTGGTCGCGGACCCCCTCCGATTCTGTGAACTCCCACGACCTGGCTGCGGCTTCGCCAACCCAGGACTCTACCACCACCACCGATTCGCTGGCGGCGGGAACGGTTCTTTCGGCTGAGCTGTCGAAGCAGGTAGACGCCAAGAAATATAAGGTGAACGATAAGGTAGAGGCTAGGGTCGTGACAGACCTGTTAGTGCACGGCCAAGTCGTGGTTCACCGAAACACGAAAATCATTGGCCACGTAACTGAGGTCAAGGCATCCAGCAAAGCGTATCCGGGCTCAACGGTGGGAATCGCTCTTGATCGCATGCTCCTGAAGGGCTGGCGTGAAGTTCCGCTGGTGATGATGATACAGGCAATCGCGCGACCCTTGCGATTTCGCCGCTGACGAGACTTCTTTCTGCTGAGTGGGTCGTGATTTTCCTCGGTTCGATGGCCTGCCATCTGCAGTTGAGCATTAAATTTGTTCTCCGTTTGCGCTACAGTCAACCAGACACTTAAACGAAGGAGTGTACGTATGAATCGGGCTCGCATGGTGATTGTGCTAATCATGCTCATTTTGCTGGCCGGCACTCTGGCTGGTGCGTTTCTGACTCGCGGGGTGATGGCATATCTTCCGTTTTTGCAGGCCAGGAAGGGGGACTGGACGGGAGCCTATGTGCCGCACGGAGTTGTGGATCAACGGCCATGGCAGACAGCGGCAACTCTGGCGGCCTTGGCACAGTCGGCCGAGGAGAGGGAGCTCGCCCGGGAGGCCGAGCGCGTTGCGGATCACGAGGTCGACCAGGCGTTCTCGCAGTCACTGAGGCAGGCGAGCCTTGAAAAACCAAATCTAAGCGGTAAAGCATTGGCATTGCAGCAAAGAGTCACCGAGCTTCAGGAGACCATCAAGAACGACCAGGCTCGGATTGCATCACTCAGTGCCTCCACGGGCATGAGACCAGCGGGTGCATTGTCCAATGGGAGTGATTTGGAGATTGCGAAGGCGCAACTTGGCCTCGACCAAAACGAGCTGACCGATTCGATCGACGACCTCGCCCGCGAAAGCGGCGATCAGCGAGTCAAGCTTCAGCAGGAACTAGCGGCACGGCAAGCCGCCGTGAAGCAGTACAGGGACAGTGCCTCCAACGACGATGGGCAAACTGCGGTCGCCTCAGCCGAACAGTACCGGACGCTGGCACGGCAACTATCAACATGGCGATCCCTCCGCGACAGGAAACAACTGATTGCCCAGGCTGAGCAGTTGGCCAAGGCCGACGTTGCTGCACTGACAGGCGATCAGGCCGCGCTGAAGTCAGAAGCCGCTCGCCTTGGCAATAAGGCCGGTGCAGAATCAAGTTCCGAACGAATCGACCGGCTGCAACAGTTGAGCGCTCAGCAAAATATTCAGAGCATCCTCAACGATCGTCTGGGAGCGCAACAACAGCTGGTGGCACTCTACGGGCGATGGGGAGAGCAAGTTGAGATACAGCGAAGGATCGTAGTTCACCTGACATTGCGGTCTCTGGCTTTGATTTCAGCGATCTGCATGTTGGCGATCCTGGCGAGCTGGGCTCTCCAGCTGGCACTGGAGAAGATGGTTCGCGATCCTCGCCAAAAGCAGACGTTGAAAACAGTTCTAAATCTGGGCACGCAACTGATCGGCCTCTTACTAATCCTGCTCGCCATTTTCGGTGTCCCACAGCAGATGCCAACGATCCTCGGTTTAGCAACCGCAGGACTGACCGTGGTCTTCCAGGATTTCATCCTGGCATTCTGCGGTTGGTTTGTTCTGATGGGACCAAATGGAGTCAGGGTTAGGGACTGGGTAGAGATCGATGGTGTCGGCGGCGAGGTGGTAAAGCTCGGTCTGTTCCGCACCTGGTTACTGGAGACGGGAAACTGGACTGCCAATGGACATCCTACGGGAAGACGAGTCTCGTTTTTAAACGGCTACGCCATAAAGGGCAAGTATTTCAACTTCTCCACCGTGGGACAGTGGATGTGGGATGAGATTAAGGTTAGTGTTCCTCCTGGCACGGGTATTCCTCCTCTTATCAAGGGGATCTACGAAGCGACGGTGAAGACAACCGAAGCGGATGCGAAAATGGCGGAGGCGGAGTGGAAGAGGGTGACGCACGAAGAAGGATCGCCACAGTTTAGCGCCATGCCGTCCGTCAATCTCAGGCCGGCGGGAGCTGGTGTCGTCGACATTGTGATTCGCTACATCACTCGTGCCGGGGTGAGAGTTGAGTCCCGGAATCATCTGTTTGCGATGATCGTTGAGCTGATGCAGGGTCTGTCGAAAGAGGATCGGAATCGTACCCCACTTTCCCCGCATCCGAGCCTGAAAGGCTGAGCGTTTGAGGATCCGAAAATTGGCCAATGTCCCCCGCCGAAAGTCGGTACTTTCCGCACATAGGGTGGATTATCGCAGACCCGGTGTATCGGTCTATCCTTCCAAGGCTCGGCATGCATTAAGATCGAGGGCATTATGGTCAAGCGTGTAGTCCTGCTTGCTGTATTGCTCCTGCAGGTCGAAGGTCTAGCGGCCCGCGCCCAGGTTGGGGATGCGCAGCAGACTGAAAACCGCAAGACCAGTACGCCATACACAGGTGATCTTTCGATCTTTGACTCGCCTGGGCGGGACGAACGGCTACAGATCAATCGCGTCATGGATACTCTCGCGATTGTTCCCGGGAAGACCGTCGCTGACATTGGAGCAGGATCCGGGTGGTTCACAGTCCGGGCGGCGAAGCGTGTTGGCGATACCGGAACCGTATATGCCGTTGACATCAACCCCGAGGCCATCCGCTACATAGAAGCTCGAGTCCGGAAAGAGAATTTGCACAATGTCAAACCGGTCCTGGGCAAGCCTGACGATCCTCTCTTGCCCGCGAAAGTTGACGCCGTGCTACTGCTGAAGACCTATCACGAGGTCGCCCAGCCGATCACTTTGTTGCGAAATCTGAGGTCCTCTCTAGCACCAGGAGCCCGGATCGGAGTGATCGACCGCAACGGGAATGGCGAGAATCATGGCGTTTCGAGAGAGGTTGTAATTCGCGAGGCGAACCAAGGAGGCTATCGACTACTGCAACAATATGACTTCGTCAAAGACGGAATGGACTATTTTCTGGTGTTCAGTACAAAATAGGTTCAGCTGCGTTCAAACAGTCTGGCCAGGCTGGTCCTGAGATCCTTCCCAACCTTCTCGATATTCACCAGCGACACGTTCCTCATTCCGCGCTTGATTCCGCGGTTTCACGATCTGCGGCACTGTGCCATCACTCTGCTTGCGGACAACCGCACGTCGGATTTAACGATCATGGCTATAGCGGTCACGTCAGCCGCCGAATGCTCGAGCGGTACAGCCACGTCCGCATGGAAGCAAAGCGAAGCGCGCTGGAAGCCCTCGCTGTGAGCTGGAATGAACCCCAAAATGAGACAGTAACAAGACACACTTTGCAGAAAGGAGCTGCAAGTGGCAAAGAAACGGTATTCGGACTCCTTCCCGCAGGTGGCAGTGGAACGACTAAGACGGTCCGGGAATATAGTGAGAGTTGGTGGACCTGGTCGGGATCGAACCGACGACCTCTTCCATGCCATGGAAGCGCGCTCCCAGCTGCGCCACAGGCCCACATGAGAAACGATGTGAGGGGACTTAAAAGCAATTCAATTCTCGCCTACTGGCTATCGATAGTCAAACCCTGCGGCGACTCTCCGCATCTCTAGTGCGCCGTTGTTCTTGGATAGTGGCTCAGTTCGGACAGCCAGGGGGCGTATCCGCTGCGCGCTAGATCTCGCATGCTCAGGATGACCCATCATCAGAGGGGGACATTCAAGCTGAGCACTACCGGATTTTGCGAAAGCCGGGAAAGTTAGTATTCTGAGTGACAGTCTGCGGCAACCTTAATGACACGAAACTCTATTTTGCGTTTTCGATGCTTGTCCCTGTTGCCGCTCTGTCTGGCGGCGAGCGCCCAGGTCATTTCATCCAACCAGCCTGCCCCCCAGGGCCCTGTGTCGTATTCTTCGGCCAGTCAGATGAACGCTCTGCTGGCGCAGCTGGAAGAGGCATCGCAGGCAGCGCAATTGGATTTGGCCAAGATGCGCATCGAAAAATGGAAGACCGACTCGGGCAGCAAGCGGCAGGCCGAGGGTAATGCGGAATCCATCCAGCGCAATCTGAAGACTGCCCTGCCGGAGATTATCGCGGAGCTGAAGGCGTCACCCGAGAGCCTTACTTTCACCTTCAAGCTGTATCGCAACCTGGACGCGCTTTACGACGTGTTCGAATCCGTAGCCGAATCGGCGGGGGCCTTTGGCTCGAAGGACGAGTTCCAGGCGCTCGAAAACGATGTCAGCGCCTTCGAAAGATTGCGGCGTTCGGTGGCCGACCGCATGGAGACTCTGGCTGCAGCGAAAGAGGTCGAGGTGACTCGCCTGCGGGCGGCGGTGCAGAGCGCGCAGGCTAACACGCCTTCGGCACCCCCCAAGAAAATTGTCGTGGACGATGAAGCTCCGGCAAAGAAGCCGGTCAAGAAGAAACCCGCCCCTAAGGCGGCGCCCGCCACCACGGCCCCCAGTCCCGCCGCAGCCCCACCGAAATAGACGCTGGTCGAAACCGCGTAACTTTGCCAAAACGACTTCAGGCGCTCAAATCCACCTGCTGGAAATTTCTAACATATTGAAATAGCTACAGTTGCGAGGGTGGAACTCTGCCTGCCATGCTGGGGTCTATACATATCAAGGTTGCCGTATTTCGGCTGACGATAGAACACGTTTAACGTTGGGCCCGCGGGCGGAAAGAACCTATAATGGGAGACAACGCCATGGCTTTTGTGGCGGGAGCAAACACCTTGGGTGATCTTGCAGTCTCGATAGGAATCCGAACCCAGCAGTCAGCGATTGTTGCCGAATTGAAGGCAGGCTCTGAAGACGCCTACGCCTGGCTCATCGCCGAATTTCACCAGCCGATTTACAGCCTGGTGTATCGCATCGTCAACGATCCGGCGGACGCTGCCGATACGACCCAGGAAGTCTTTCTGAAAGTGTTTCGCGGGATGAAGCATTTTCACGGCGAGTCCAGTCTGAAGACCTGGATTTACCGCATTGCAGTGCATGAGGCTTCCAACCGGAGACGCTGGTGGTTCCGGCATAAGGCGAGGGAAACTTCGATCGAGCCGAACCAGGACGATAACGGGGCAGGCGCATCGTGCATGCGCGATACTCTGGTGGATGAAGGCGAATCGCCATTCGACATGGTGGAGCACGAGGAAGTCCGGGCGCGGGTGGAAGACGAACTGAGGCAAATCTCGGAGCCCTACCGCACCACGGTCATCTTGCGCGATCTGGAAGACATGTCATACGAAGAGATAGCAGAGATTACAGAGGTTTCGTTGGGAACGGTGAAGTCACGACTGACGCGCGGCCGCGAAGCATTGCGAAAGCGTCTGACAGGATACGTAGTGGAACATGCGGAACAACTCGGTTTGCAGGCTCCCCGGGAAGCCGAACCGGGCGTAAGCCATTGCGCGACTTCTGCCATTGAGGTGACACGATGACGTGCGCCCAAGCCAGACCGTTGTTTTCTCCGTACCTCGATGGGGCGGTTACCGGCAAGCAGATGAGCGCACTGAGTCAGCACATCGAGTCCTGCAAACGCTGCAGCCGCCAGTACGTTTCGCTGCGGCAGACGCAGCACCTGCTGGCCCGCGTGGGTCCCCGCAAAGCGCCGGCTGACCTGGCATTGAAGCTTCGGGTGGCAATTTCGCAGCAGGCGGCGCTATCCCGGCGCCGCTATTTCGAGGGCATGCGGGTTCGGTTCGACAACGCGCTTGACCTCTTCATGGTACCGGCCACCGCGGGCCTGGCCGCCGCCGTAGTCATCTTCGTGGTCTTAATGGGATTTCTTGCCCCCTTGCAGGCAGACAATTCCGACGTCCCCTTGATGCTTCATACCGGACCGCAGCTGCAGCAGTCGGCGTTCGGATCGACCCTCGATTCCATCAACGACGACTCGCTGGTGATTGAAGCCTATGTGGACTCGCAGGGACGGGTCCAGGATTACCGCATTCTTTCCGATTCGAAGGAAGACGCCACATTGCTGCCGCAAGTAAAGAAAAACATGCTGATCTTCACTACCTTCACAACGTTCCGTCCAGCACTTTCTATGGGCCGGCCGACTACGGGACGGGCGATATTGTCTTTCTCCAAGGTGAGCGTGAAGGGGTAGGGGTGGTTGGCGGCGTCGGTCCCACCTGGGTATCGTGCCCTAGGGTAGTCCAATGGCACTGCATCGCGGGCGAGTCGCCCGCGACCACACCAGACGTTCCGAATAAAAAGCTGCAACAGCGTCCATTGATTCTGCGGCGGGCACCCCTTACACTTAATAGAAGATCGTAGCCCGCATACCGGCCAGCCTGCAGGAGGTTTCCCTGAGTCGTAGGTTTAAATGCTCGCTTTACGCGGCCTTGTTTGCCCTGCTGGCACAGGTGTCGCCGGCACAGAATCAGAGCCCTGTAGCTCTGGACACCAACGAAACTCTATTCACCGTGCTCTCGGCAATCAATGCCTGTGGATATGACCAGGACTTGGGCGTCTCGGACCCGTTGCGGTCACGGGTGCGCGCCGAATTGGCTCGCGCCGGCGAGGCGTCAAAGGAAACCGAGGCTGCGACCCAGGCCATGTGCCAGTATTATCAGGAGCACCAGCAACCGGAAGCATCGAAGGCACTTGCCCAATACGTGTCCCTGGCGCTGTACCTGAACCCTCCGCCCGCTCTGACGGCTAAGGTCAAGGATTCGGATATTCCTCCCGATGCCGCGCTTGTGCTGGGGATTCTTCCCCTCTTGCAGAAATTCTCTGAGGCGGCGGGACTGCATGCTATCTGGGAAAGCAATCGCGAGGCCTACAGCGCCTTGACCGTGCGTTATCACGAAGCGCTGGCCAAGATGTTGTTTGACACTGAGATTTATCTGAAGCTGCCGTCGTCATCCCGCCTGGGCCGGGACTTTACCGTGTACGTGGACCCCATGGGCGCGCCCGGGCAAACCAACGCCCGCAATTACGGATCAGATTATTATGTGGTGATTTCTCCGGGCCCTGCGGCAGGGCTCAAGATGGACCAGATCCGGCACACCTACCTGCACTATTTGCTGGATCCGATGGCCATGAAGTATCCGGCAAACATGAAGCGTCTGGAGCCACTGCTAGAAACCGTCAAGACGGCGCCCATGGACCAGAGCTTCAAGAGCGATGCGTCCTTACTGCTGACCGAGTGCCTTATCCGGGCGATCGAGGCCCGCATCGCGGGATCGAAGAAATTGCCTGAAGCAGAGCGCTTGCAGGCGGTCCAGAATTCATCGCGACAGGGCTTCATCCTGACGACATATTTTTACGAAGCGCTGCTAAAGTTTGAGAAGGACCCAGCCAGCCTCAGCAATTCGTATGGCGATCTGGTGAGCGGCATCGATGTGGGGAAAGAACGGAAACGTGCAACCCAGATCACGTTCGCTTCCACCTCCGACACCGAGCTGTTGCATCTTTCCCGCCCGCAACAGAGCAAGTTGCTGGTTGCCGCCGAACAGAAGCTCTCGACAGGCGACGCGGAGAGCGCGCAAAAGCTGGCACAGCAGGCGCTGGATGAAAAAAACGAAGACCAGGGCCGGGCACTTTTCATTCTGGCGGAAGTCGCCGCTCGTAAGTCGGACATGCAGGGGGCGCGGACTTATTTCGAACGCGCGCTGGAAGTGGCGCACGAACCGAACGTGTTGGCCTGGTCTCATATTTATCTGGGAAGAATTTTCGACTTGCAGGAAGATCGGGAGGCGGCGATTGACCAATACCGGGCGGCGGTGACTGCGGGCTCCGGACTGCCCGAAGCTAAAGCCGCGGCTGAATTGGGATTGCAGAAACCTTATGAGCCCACCCGCCGTTCACAGTAGAGTACGGCAGCCGTCATCGAGCAGGACGAATTGCACTTTGCCCAAGGAGAGAGCATGAAGCAAGCAGCGATGCTAGTCGTGACACTGGCGCTGGCTACATTCGTATCGGCGCAAACCCAGCCGCCTCCCGCGCCGACGGGTGCAGCGGCCACAACCCCTCCGCCTCAGGGCAAGCGCCCGCCCCAGGCCAAGACCCAGGCCGAATTTGACGCCTACAAGGTGGCGGCCGCCAATACCGATGGCCCTGCCCTGGAAAAAGCGGCGGATGACTTCGCTGCCAAGTTCCCTGACAGCGAGCTGCGAATCCTGCTTTACCGGAACGCGATGCACGTCTATCAAACCACGAACAATTCCGACAAGATGATGGACATGGGACGCAAAGTGCTCAAGATCGATCCCGATGATCCCGAGGCTCTGGTGGGGGTGGCCCAGGTCCTGGCGGAGCGCACGCGGGAGAGCGATCTGGACAAAGATCAACGCCTGGATGAAGGCACGAAGCTGGCCCAGCACGCGCTGGAAACCGCTGACACCGACATCGCCGTCCCGCCGGGGACCCCACAGGACAAGATCGACGCCTACAAAGGATTCCTGCGCTCCAACGCCTACTACGTGCTCGGCACAATCCAATACACGCGGGAAAAGTATTCGGATGCGGAAGGCTACTTCCGCAAATCCATGGATGCCTTCCCTTCTCAGCTCGACCCACTGGCGGTGCTGCGCCTGGCGCTCTCGCTGGACAAGCAGGAAAAGTATCCCGAAGCGTTGAAGTATGCCAACCAGGCTGTACAGATGACGGAATCCAGTCAGGGCTCGACACTGGCCACTCTGTCGCGCAACGAGCGTGATCGCCTGGTTCAGCTGACCGGGGGCGCCCCTGCCGGGAAGCCGCCTGCGAGCGCGCAGAACCCAGCGCCCAAGAATTAATTAGTACGAAGACCAGACCTCTGACCTCGAACATCAGACCTCGGAATCCAGCCCTCAGGGCCGAGGTCCGAAGTCCGAGGTCCGACGCCTCTCACCAAATCATGAAGCCGCGTGACATCGCGCTGTTGCAGACAACGCTGGGCTACCGCTTCCAGCGGATAGAGCTGCTGCAACAAGCCTTGACCCACAGTTCCCAGGCGCGCGAGCTTGAGGCGCTGCAGGCGGCGGGCGGTCCCCGGGTGGGCGACAACGAGCAGATGGAATTTTTGGGCGACGCCGTCCTGGGATTTGTCACCACGGAGGAACTCTGTAACCGGTTTCCCAGCTTTCGGGAGGGAGAACTGTCTAAACTCCGGGCCCACCTGGTCAGCGAAAAGCATCTAATTCGTGTGGCTCAGGAGCTGGAGTTAGGGCATTACTTGAACCTGGGACGGGGGGAGGAAAAAAGCGGCGGCCGCAACAAGACTGCTCTGCTGGTGGATGCTCTCGAAGCCGTACTGGCAGCCATTTACCTCGATGGCGGGCTGGATGCTGCACGCGAGCTTATCTTGCGGACCATCGTCGTCCCCGAGCTGGAGCGGATTGCCTCTCAGGGCAGCAGTCTGCCGGTGACCGACTACAAGTCGGCGCTGCAGGAAAAACTGCAGGCCAGCGGAAGGCCGCAACCCACGTACACGCTGGTGAAAGAGCGGGGCCCGGAGCATAGCAAGACTTTTACCGTAGAAGCACGCCTGCAACCTCTGGACAATGGCGGCAAAGCGGAATTTGTCGGCCGGGCAGACGGTTCCACAAAGAAGAATGCCGAGCAAGATGCCGCTCGGCAGGTGCTGGAATATCTCGGCACAGTACCCGTCGAAGCCAACGGCGCGAAAAAGCGCGGCGAGCACCCCTAGTGACTGTCATGGAAGAAGTAGAAGTAAAAGTAAGGCGCCAACAGCCGAATACGCTCAGTTCGCTGCAGTCCTTGCTGGCAACCGTGGTCATCGCCGTCTTTGTTATTACGTTCGTCGTGCAGGCGTTCCAGATACCCTCCGAATCCATGGAGAACACTCTGCTGATCGGGGACTATCTCCTGGTTGACAAACTGCGCTACGGCGGTGGCGGCTTCTGGGACGTCTTCATGCCGTACAAACAAGTTCGCCGGGGAGACGTGATTGTCTTTCGCTATCCCATCCATCCCACCCAGCACTTCGTGAAGCGGGTAGTCGGCGTGCCCGGAGACCGGGTCCGCCTGATTAACCGGCAAGTGTATGTCAACGGCCATCCTTTGCAGGAACCTTACGTCCGCTACAGCGCCGGTATGCACGACACCTTTCGCGACGAGTTCCCGCGCTTGGACCTTCCCGTTCCCGGCCTCGAAGGAGGCTGGTGGCTGGAGATGAAGAAACTGGTCGAAGACGGCGAACTGATCATTCCGCAGGGAAATTATTTTGTACTGGGCGATAACCGGGATGAAAGTCTGGACAGCCGCTATTGGGGATTTGTGCCCCATGAGAACGTGATTGGACGTCCTTTGCTGATCTATTGGTCGGTTCGAAACGCGGACCAGGACTTGCCGACTTCGCCCAGTCCCGGTGATAAACTCGTTCACTTCGCCTACGCGGCCACCCATTTGTTCCAAATGACCCGGTGGGACCGCACGTTTCGAGTGGTTCGATAGGCCGGGAATAACGCCACGGCAAGAGAGGTCGAGTGCCCAAGCAAGTGTCTAAGAAAGAAAACAAGCCGGAAGAGAAACCGCGCGAGACTACCGTCGAATTTCTGGCCTCGCTGGCGGCGGTGCTGGTGACTGGACTGTTCATCATCACGTTTGTTCTGCAAGCCTTTGAAATTCCCTCCAGTTCCATGGAGAATACGCTGCTGATCGGCGACCATGTTTTCGTCAACCGGGTCCTGTTCGCCCCACCCACGCGCTGGATGGGCCCAATGCTGCCTTACCGGGACATACAGCGCCAGAATATTGTGGTCTTTCTTTCGCCTGCGGAGCCGGGCCTTTATGTGGTCAAGCGGGTCATCGGAGTTCCCGGAGACCGCATCCATTTGCGCAATGGCGTGGTGTTTCGCAACGGGGAAAAACTGGACGAGCCTTACGTCATCCACAACAGCGATGAAGGTCCGAACGAGTACCGTGACAATTTCCCCGCCGTGCCCCCATCCGATTACAACCGCCTGTTTCCGGACTGGCAGCAGAATTTGCCGCAATATGTCCAGGGGGACGACATCGTGGTGCCTCCCGACAGCTATTTCGCAATGGGAGACAATCGCGATGTAAGCTATGACAGCCGCTATTGGGGGTTTATCCCGAAGGAAAATGTGATCGGGAGACCCATGTTCATCTACTGGTCGTTCGAGACACCGCCCAACCAATACCTGCATACCGGGATTGGCGAGCGGGTGGGATTTCTGGCGCACGTGGCCATTCATTTCTTCGATCTGACCCGCTGGCGACGGACGTTGAAGGTGGTTCGTTGAAATTTTTTCGTTCCAGTCGCGGCAGGGTGTTCGCGGGCATCATACTCGTGCTGGCGCTGTTTTTGGTGCGCCCCGGGGCGCAACGGCTGCGCACGCGGATTGTGCGGTCAATCAGCCTAGCGCTCGGACGCCCGGTGGATGTGGGATCAGTCACTCTGCGCCTGCTGCCCCGGCCCGGCTTCGATCTGGAAAGTTTTGTGGTTCACGAAGACCCGGAGTTCGGCGCCGAGCCGGTTTTGCAGTCCTCCGATGTTGTGGCCACCGTGCGCGTGAGCTCCCTGTTGCGAGGACGGTTGGAGATCGCCCGCCTGAGCCTTACCGAGCCCAGCATCAACCTGGTGCGCAACAGCGAAGGCCGGTGGAATTTGGAAAAACTGATTGAGCGTGCCGCCAGCACTCCGGTTGCGCCTACGTCGAAGACGCGCAGCGAAGCACGACCGGGGTTCCCATATATTGAGGCGGACCGCGGCCGCATCAACTTCAAGTTCGGACCGGAGAAGAAACCTTACGCCCTGACCGAAGGCAATTTCGCTTTGTGGCAGGATTCCGAAAACACCTGGGGCATGCGGTTAAAAGCCCAACCGATGCGGACCGATTTCAACCTCAGCGACACTGGGGTTCTCGCAATGGACGGGTCGTGGCAACGCTCTGTAAATCTGCACGAGACGCCCGTGCAATTTACCCTGCAATGGGAAGGCGCCCAACTGGGCCAGGTAACAAAGCTGACCCTGGGACAAGACAAGGGATGGCGGGGCGGTGTCCGGCTGTCGGCCAAGCTTACGGGCACCCCCAAGAATCTAAGGGTTGAGACCGAGAGTTCCATCGAAGACTTCCGCCGCTATGACATTTCCGGTAATCCAGCGTTGCGTCTGGCGGCGCGATGCAGCGGCCATTACAGTTCGACGGACCACGTTCTCTCCGAGTTGGCCTGCCGCGCCCCCGTCGGTGACGGCGCTATCACACTGAATGGCAGCATTGCCCCCATGCCTGGTTCTCGCGCCTACCATTTGACCATGGTAGTCGAGAAGCTACCTCTGCAGCCAATCGTGGAACTTGCGCGTCGCGTGAAGAGGGATATGCCGGCCGACATTGTCGCGGCTGGCAAAGTAGACGCGAGCATCACACTACGGCGCCCACCTACTTCGACTGACACAGGACCAGCCTGGCAGGGCGGCGGCGAAGTGCTGGGGTTGAGTGTGCGGTCCCCGCTCACCAATACGAGGCTCGCGCTCGACAAGATCCCTTTCTCCATCTCTTCATCTTCGAGTGACGATCGCGGGACGGAATCAAGCGCCGAGCGCGGTCGCGGCACGGTCATCCCGGCCAGGATGGATCCCCGGGTCGACGTCGGTCCGTTCAGTCTGGCGCTGGGCAAGACACCCAGCGCTACCGTGCATGGCCAGTTTTCACGCTCCGGCTACAACTTCCTAGTGCAGGGAGATGCCGAAGTGCAGCGCCTACTGGAGGTGGCGCGCACGATCGGATTGCCGGCGCCTCAGCCCGCCGCCAGTGGAGAAGCACGGATCAGTCTTCGTGTTGGCGGTGGCTGGGCTGGATTTGCTGCTGCCGCAGTGACCGGGACGGCGCAACTGCATTCGGTCCGTGCCCGGGTACGTGGGTTGAATGAACCCGTGGAAATCGCCGCCGCAAGTATCGAACTGACGCCCGCTGCCGCTGAGGTCCGGAAGCTGACGGCTTCGCTCGGCGGCAATACGTGGCGCGGCTCGCTGACCGTCCCCAGACAATGCGAGAAGACGCAGGCTTGTCCGATTGTGGTTGATCTGCACGCTGACGAGTTTGTAACCGATGAACTGAGTGGCCTGGTGATTGAGTTGCCCGGAAAAGAACCTTGGTATCGCTTTCTGTCGTCGCCGGCACAACCCAAACCCTATCTGGCATCCGTACACGCGATCGGAAAGCTCACGGCAAATCGCGTCGTAATTCACAACCTGGTCGCGAACCGGGTCTCGGCCGAGGTCGAAATCGAGCAGGGACGCCTTCAGCTTTCGAACCTCCGCGCTGAGGTGTTGGGCGGACGGCACACTGGCGACTGGCAATTGGATTTCACGGTCAATCCCCCGGCCTACCGCGGCAACGGCTCCCTGGAAAAAATAGCGTTAGGGCAAATCGCGGAAGCGATGCACGACCCATGGATCACGGGAACCGCAAATGTCCAGTATCGCGCCGACACAGCCGGTTGGACAAAGGCCGAGTTGCTTTCCAACGCCGACGCCGGTTTCCAGGTCGAAGCCCGTGATGGTTCGCTACCCCATCTCACGCTGGCGGGGGAAAGCGGCCCGCTGCGGGTCAACCGCTTCGCGGGACGATTGCAGCTGCGTGCGGGGAATTTCGAGGTTGATCAAGGCAAACTACAAACTCCCGGCGGCATCTATCAAGTGAGCGGCACAGCATCTCTGGGTCGAGTTCTGGATTTCAAGCTGGCGCGCGAAGGAACCCGCGGATTCAACATCACCGGCACTGTCGACCAGCCTCGCGTAGCCGTCAGCATGACTCCAGAGACTCAGGCCGCCCTCAAACCATGAAGGCCGGTTGCGCCTTTCTTTTCGCAGTCACGGCTTGTTCTCTTCTGGCGTTACAGGCCCTGGCTCAAACCCCTTCCGCTCCGACCTCCGCGCCGCTGGCGAGCTTCGAGCGCAAGCTGCAACACGTGCAGAGCAATGGAGCGCAGTCGCACCCGGATCTGTCGCCCACGGAGTTCTCCGAGCAAGAGATTAATGCGTACTTCGCGTCAGGCAACGTCGCTCTTCCTGCGGGAGTGAAGTCAGTGGTCTTTCAGGAACAGCCCGGGATATTAGTTGGGACTTCACGGGTTGATTTCGATGAGTTGAAGGCCGGCAAGAATTCCTACAACCCTTTGCTCTCCATTTTCAGCGGATTGCATGACGTGGTAGTTGTGACCCACGCCTACGGCGCCAAGGGAGAAGGCCTGGTTCACGTGGATTCGGTCTCACTGGATGGTGTCGAGGTTCCGCAATTCGTCCTGCAATTGTTCGTGGAGAAATACCTCAAACCGAAGTACCCGAATATCGGCCTGGACTCGCGATTTGCCTTGCCGGCCCGCCTGGACGCGGCGACCGTCGGGTTGCATAGGGTGACAATTACCCAGAAGTGATCCGCTGTTGTCCCGAGGAGTGGCTCAGTTTCGGGAGACCTCCACGCTGGCGTTATTCTGAGAGATCCGCTTCCCGCAAGATGCTTCGCAAGCTCAACAATCCAACGCAAGCATCTCCTATTCCTCCCAGTGGCTCATTTAGACCTTTACCGGGCATGGCCTGCTCCTCGTAAAACCTTTCCCGGCAGCGCCCCAGTTTGCTTGCCCTGATCGATCACTGCAACACCGTTCACCAGCACGTACTCCATCCCTTGCGACAACTGGTTCGGATTTTCGAACGTAGCCAGGTCACGAATCGTGGCGGGATCGAACACCACAACATCGGCCCACATTCCAGCTTTCAGCACGCCGCGGTCGGTCAAGCGCATGCGCTGCGCCGGCAATGCGGAGAATTTCCGAATGGCATCTTCCAGCGTGAGCCGCTTTTCTTCTCTTACATACTTGCGCAGGATGCGCGGGAAGGTGCCATAGGCACGGGGGTGAGGATGTTCCTGGCCCAGAATGCCTTCTGGTGACGCGCCGGAAGAATCGTTGTCGAAAGCCATCCAGGGCTGCTGCAGAGCGAGGACAACATCCGGTTCGGACATCCCGAAGACAGCGACTTCGGTCAACGCGTTATCTTCGATTAAAAGGTCGAACAGTGCATCCATGGGGTCTTTATTTTGCAGCTTCGCCACTTCAGCGAGTCTCTTGCCTTGCAGCGGAAGCAGCTTCGGATTGTGCACAACGCCGATCAAGATATCCTGAGGGCCACTGATCTCCTCCCATTCGTTGTCCCATGTGTTCGACGGAGTTGTCATGTCCTTGCGAATGCGGGCGCGCATCGCCGGATCCTTCAAACGTTCGATTAGCTTGGCATTGCCACCGTCGTGCGCCCAGGCAGGCACGAATGCCGAGAAGTCGTTGAACCATGCCGGATAGGCGTAGGTGTCGGCGCTGACGTCCATCCCCTCGGCGCGTGCGGCATTAATCTTTGCAACGACCTCCGGCATGCGTCCCCAGTTGGCTTTGCCTGCAACCTTGAGGTGCCAGATTTCGACCGGAATGTGGCCCTGGCGTCCGATGCGCAATGCTTCGTCGATCGCAGACAGGACGTTATTGCTCTCGTTGCGCATGTGGGTGGCGTAGATACCGCCGAATTTCGATGCCTCCGCAGCCAGGGCGATCAACTCTTCAGTCTTCGCGTAAGGAGCAGGCGCATACTCAAGCGAAGTCGAGAGCCCTACCGCGCCTTCGCGCATGGCCTGCCTGACCAGTTCTCGCATCTGGTCCAGCTGCGCGGGGGTCGGCTGTTTGTCGTCATCGCCCAGCACCATGCGACGGACCTGGGTGGCTCCGACGTAGCTTGCCAGATTGATTCCCATACCCTGTTTTTCCAGACGGGCGAAGTATTGCTGAAAGCTGCGCCAGTCAGGCGTGATTTGATAGTGATCGTAGTAGTGGCGATTGGCTTGAATGATGGCGTCATTCAGCGGCGCGGCAGAATCACCTTCCCCGGTAATCTCGGTCGTGATGCCCTGGTAGATCTTCGAGGGCAGGCGCGGCTCCACAAGAATTGTCAGCTCAGACTGGCCCAGCATGTCGATAAAGCCGGGCGCGACGACCATGCCGTGGACATCAACCGTGCGCGTTCGTGGCGCGCCACTCAGATTTCCGATCGCGGCGATTTTGCCGCTGCGAACGCCGACGTCCCCTGAGTACCACGGCGAGCCGGTGCCGTCGATGATGTGGCCGTTGGTAATGACCAGATCGAAGGCTGGGTTTGGAGCTTGTGCCTGTAGCAGGTGAACGAATGTAAGAAGAAAGATGGCGAGGATCAGAAAATGTTTGATTAGCTTGCTGCGCCGCATTGGGTTCTCCGTTCTTGCTTTCTACTTCCTGCAACAACAACTTCTTTACACGTTCTGGGTGGGCGAGGCGTCCACCGACAGCGGCGAACGCCGGCTACAGGGTTGCACGTCGGGCTGAGATCGCGCCCAGCACGATCCAGATTCCCAGGGCCAGCCATTCGTAGGCGCTGAAGTGTCCGGGCACGAACGGGACCACTTTCATCAGGATCATCAGCCCTCCGACCAGCGCGCCCACGGCGGCAACCAGGCGTTGGCGTCGAGTCGGCGCCATTTGATAATACGCGGCGCAGGCTGCCAGCCATCCCGCCGCGGATGCCAGAGATCCGACATCCGAGATGGGCACCAGGATTGCATCACCGAGAAACATGCAAACGGCGGTACTCAACCCTACGCAAATCACGGCGACGGATGGGGTCTGATTCTTCGGGTGCACCCGGGCAACCTGGGCATCCACCAGGCCGCGCCGCCCCATGGCAAATACCAGCCTGCTGGCTGCGACCAGGTTTCCATTGAACACTTTGAAAAGCGAAAGCAAAGCCGCGGTCAAAATCACGCTGACGATCCAGCGCGAACCCGCCGCGTGCTCGAAGGCAACCGCGGTCATGAAGCTTTCGCCAGTGAGCTCTCGCCACGGAGCCACGAAGCCCACGGCGGCGATCACGATAGTGTAGAAGAAAATCCCCACCAGGATGGCCATCCAGATGGCCTTGAAAAATCCCGCGGCACGGAATTCGGGGGTGGATTCTTCTGCACCCTTCACCACTGACTCGAAACCCGTCATGTAATACGGAACAATCTGGATGACCAGCAGGACGGAGACGAATCCGTTGTGGGTGAACAATGGCGGAAAATTCTGGGTCGAACCCTTGCTGACTCCCGCCGCGACGAACACCCCAAACAGGGCGAGGGTCCCGAAAGTCGTCCAGTTTTGAAAGATCGCACTCAGGCGGATGCCGCGGTAGTTGAGCCAGGTCAGAAGCCCGGTGAGCCCCAGCCCGATAATCACATGGGGCAGGTAAACAGGTCGGCCGGCAATGCGATAGAGTTCTATCGAATCCAGTCCGGGAAAAATGTAGCCCGCAATCTTCCCCACTGCCACAGCCTCCCACGGGCAGACAATGAAGTACGCCAGTACCATCATCCAGCCAGTAGCAAAGCTCACCCATCGGGGGAAAACTTTCGCAGTGTAAGCGACCTCGCCGGAGGCGTCGGGGATGGCCGCTACAAGTTGGCCGTAGACATACCCGATGGGGAGGAGTAGTGCGCCGCCAATGGCGAATCCGAGAATGCCGCCCAGGGTTCCTCCGCGCCGCAGCCAATCGTCCATCACCACCAGCCAACCGACGCCCACCATGGTGCCCCAGCCCAGGGTGAAGTAATCCACTACGCGGAGTTTGCGGGCAAGAGTGATCATCGAAGATGGTGAGTGTCATCGTGAGCGGAGCGACTGCTTCGCCCCGCGAAGCGGTCGCGAAGTCGAAGGACCCCTATGCCGTAACGGGTGCAGCTAGAACAAACACAGCAACTCGAAAAGCAAATTCGCGGCCAGGAGTGAAGTGATCTCGCCGTTATCGTAGGGTGGTGAGACCTCGACCAGATCACATCCCACCAGCTTCAGGCCTTTGAGACAGCGCACCAGATCCAGCATTTGTGCGCTGGATAGTCCCCCCACCTGCGGCGTGCCCGTGCCGGGAGCAAACGCTGGATCCACGACGTCGATGTCCAGGGTTAGGTATACCGGGCGCCCACGCAACTTTTTCAGGTGGCGCTTGACCAATTCGACTCCGCTCTTGTGAAATTCTTCGGAGGTCACGATCTTGATGCCGTGCTTGTGGGCGAAATCAAAATCGCCGTCAGAATACACCTGGCCGCGCAGGCCGACTTGCAGCGCGTAGCCTTCTTCAATCAGTCCTTCCTCGATGGCATACTTCACCGGCGTGCCGTGCGAATGCGGACTGCCAAAGTAACCGCTCCATGTGTCTCCGTGGGCATCGAGCTGAACCAACGCAACCGGACCGAAGTGCCGGTGGATAGCGCGAAGGATAGGTAAGAGAATGGAATGGTCGCCGCCTACGCAAACCGATTGCGCGCCGCCGCGAAACACGTCGCCCAGTTGCGCGGTGATTCGCCGATAGGTGTCTTCAATCGACAACGGATTGATCGAGAGATCGCCAAAATCACCAATCCGCCATTTTTCGAAGGGATTGGTCTTCATGACCGGATTCCATGGTCGAATCATTGCCGATTGCACCCGAATATTGCGCGGGCCAAAGCGCGCACCCGGACGGTAAGTTGTTCCCCCATCGAACGGAACGCCGATCAACGCCAGGTCGAGATCTTCGGCTCGCGGAATGTGGGGCAGCCGCATGAACGTGGGCACGCCGGAAAACCGTGGATAGACCAGCGCGTCCACCGGCATGGGATGCGGCTCTGCGGTTTTCTTTGATTTCATAGGCGCGCGCATTATAAAACACAGAGCCGAGTCTCAGGTTCGTTAAATGGGGATCGTCTTTGTGTCCTTTGCGGTAAACTTCGCGACCTTTGCGGCTAAACATCTTGACCGCAAAGTTTGCAAAGGACTTGATCCGTTCTTCACGAGTCAGTGTGTTATGTTTTAGCGATCTTGGATGAACCAGTGAGGCGGCCATGCCCCGATACGAATATCGAATCTTAAAGCCCGTTCCGGCCGCGGAAAAAGCATTTCTGGAATGGATCGATGGGCTCGATCGCGCGTTTGCGAATCGTGACCCCGAGCGTCGCAGCAATGTCGTCCGCGAGGAACTGCACCAACTGTATCTTGGACGTCCTTATGCGGCGCCCGATCCGGCCGCGCCGCTGGCAGTGCAAACTCTGGTGCACTCGCTTGATCCGCGGAACGCGACGCTGGAGCCCGAGACTTATGGTGATGCCGATGCCGCCAAGTATGGTGAACGCAAGCCGCTGATCTGGTTCTGGATGATGTACGACCGCTCGCCCGTCGGCCTGAATCACTGGCTGGGACACAAGGTGCGTGCCATGCTGGCACGCCACGTTTTCAAGCATTGCGGCAGTAACGTTAAGATTTTTCACGGCGTGGAGTTTTCCTTCGGCTACAACCTGACGGTCGAGGACAATTGCACCATTCACAAATACGTTCTGCTCGACGACCGCGGGGAGATCATCATTCACGAAGGATCTTCGGTCTCCGATTACGCCAACATCTACTCGCACGCACACGATCTCAACGACGGCATGATCGTCAGCAATCACAAAACCGAGATCGGCCCCAAGGCTCGCATCACCTATCATGCGACTGTATTGAGCGGAGTGAGGGTTGGCGAACATGGGATGGTGGGCTCGATGGGTGTTGCTTCGAAAGACGTTGAGCCGTTCACCGTAGTGGGCGGCATTCCCGCCAAGCCGATCAAGATAAAGTCCATCGCTCCGGAAGAACAGCGGAGCGCTTTCGAAAAGCGTTAAGGCCCCCCTCTCCTGCACCCCAAGCCGCGCAGAATCGCGGGTTCGCGTGTTAGTATCGAAACCAATCTCGCATGACCCTGCAACACGTTGACAAAGTGTTTCAGCTGATCGCGTTTCTGTTTGCGATCAGCGTTCATGAATCGGCCCATGCCTGGATGGCCAATCGGCGCGGCGATCCCACGGCTCGCATGCTGGGGCGGATTACGCTCAATCCCATCAAGCACATTGATCCGGTGGGAACCCTGCTGTTGCCTGCGGTTGCGATGTATTTTCATGCCCCGGTGATCGGATGGGCCAAGCCTACTCCGGTCGATCCACGAAACTTCAAGAATCCTGTGCTGGACGATATTCTCACCTCGGTGGTGGGACCGATCAGCAACTTTGTAGTCGCGATTGGCGCTGTCTTGGCTCTGGCTCTGGTGAAACTGGTCTCTCCCCTTGGGAACCAGATCGTGTCGCAGGGCTTTGCCACGGACACTGATTCATTTCTGCTGCCTTTATGCCTTCTGATGTACGAACTGATGGTGATCAACGTCGTGCTCGGCGTTTTCAATCTCATTCCGGTTCCGCCGCTGGATGGCAGCCACGTCGTACGCCATCTTCTGCCGGCAGGCGCACTCAAGATTTACGACACGCTCGGCATGTTTGGCCTGTTTATTCTGGTGTTCTGGGGTGGCGGATTGCTGGGCAAACTGATCTCCCCCGCCATCGGATTTTTTAACTATATCCTTCTGAGAATCTGATGACCTCTCGTCCAAGCCAACGCAAACGCGTGCTCAGTGGTATGCGCTCCACGGGGAGGCTGCATTTGGGAAACTTCGTCGGCGCGCTGGACAATTGGGTGCGCATGCAGGACCAGTACGATTGCTTTTTTTTCGTGGCGGACTGGCACGCGCTTACCACCGATTACGCGGATACTTCGAAGATCAAGGAAAACTCGCTGGAAGTTCTGCTCGACTGGCTGGCTGCGGGGCTCGATCCCGAGCGCTGCACCATGTTTATCCAATCGCATGTTCCGCAGCATGCCGAATTGCATTTGCTGTTTTCCATGATCACGCCATTGGGCTGGCTGGAGCGCGTGCCTACCTACAAGGAGCAGCGCGAGAATATTGCAGAAAAAGATCTCGCTACTTACGGATTCCTCGGGTACCCGGTATTACAGGCGGCGGACATTCTCATCTACAAAGGCGATTTCGTTCCGGTGGGCGAAGACCAGGTGCCGCATGTCGAGCTGACGCGCGAGATCGCGCGCCGCTTCAACATGTTCTATACCCGGAAAGGCATGTACGTTTTTCCCGAGCCGCAGCCGTTGCTGACCCCAGCCGCCAAACTGCCTGGCACCGACGGCCGAAAGATGTCGAAGTCGTATGGAAACACCATTCTGCTCACCGATCCCGAGCCGATCGTGCGGCAAAAATTGAAGACCATGGTGACCGACCCGGCGCGGGTGCGCCGCACCGATCCCGGCAATCCTGACGTTTGTCCGGTGGGCGACCTGCACAAGATCTTCAGCGACCGCGCAACCATCCTCAAGGTGGACCAAGGCTGCCGTTCAGCCGGCATCGGCTGCATCGAGTGCAAGGGCTGGGCCGCCGATGCCCTGGTCAGCATCCTCAACCCCATGCAGGAGCGGCGTAAGAAATATGAGGACAATCCACGCCTCGCCTGGGATATTCTGGAGGCAGGCTCGACCCGTGCCAGCAAAGTAGCCGGGGCGACCATGGGCGAAGTCCGCGAGGCAATGGGCATGTCGCTCGATTACGATGAGAAACGTGGCTGAGAATCTAAAAATCGCGTCCGTAAACCCGGAGCCGGAAATCGGAAGCACCCTGGCGCCGGTGGTGCCGATGCCTGTCGCGCCGAACCCGCAGCCGGAAAGCGACTTCCCTTTCTCCGTGACTGTAGGGGATGTCTATGAGGGACCGCTTGATCTGTTGCTCGACCTGATCCGCAAGCAGGATATTGATATCTACGATATCCCGATCGCGCGCATTACCGCGCAATACTTGGCCTACGTCGAAAAGTTGCGGGAACTGGATGTCAACGTTGCGGCCGAGTTCATCTACATGGCCGCCGTACTGATTCACATAAAGTCGAAGATGCTGCTGCCCCGCGATCCTGCCGCAACCTCTGACGCGCAGGATGATCCACGAGCCGAACTGGTCAATCGTCTGATCGAGCACGAGAAGTTTAAATCTGCGGCACAAATGCTGATGCAAAAGCAGCAGATCGAAGACGCCGTTCGGTCCAACCCGGCCATCCGGGAATTCATGGACGCTGAGGGTACCGAGCCCGAGATGGCGGCCGATGTGATTGATCTGGTGAAGACCTTCCAGCAGATTCTGGAGCGCGCCCGTTCCCGCCCTTTGCTTCAGGTGGACGAGGAGACCGTCACAGTGGGGCAGATGATTGACTATTTGCAGCGGCGCCTGGCGCTCGAAGATAAACCCCTTCGCCTGAAGCAAATCCTGCGCAATGTGAATTCGCACCAGGCGCTGGTTTGCATGTTTCTGGCGCTGCTGGAGATGGTCCGGCTGCAGGCGATCCAGTTGCGGCAGGACCGCATTTTTGGCGAAATCCTGCTGCGCAAGCATAGTGGATTTGACGCCATCGTCGCGGAACAGGCAGCGGTACGCGACGATTGGAGATAGGAAGTAGTCCTCGGTTGTCAGCGAGTACAGTCACTACTTTATAAGGCACTTAACCATGAGTCTTAAAGCTAAGCTTGAAGCCATCATCTATGCGGCGGAAACGCCGATCACGCTCGATCACATCGTCGAGTTGCTGAGTGAGTCTGCAATTGCCGAAGGGGCAACCGAAGAAGAGGTCAAGTCGCATGTCCGGGTTGCGCTTGAGGAACTGATTGACGACTACGCTGCTGCCCACCGCGGCATTGAGATCCGCCAGATCGCGGGCGGATATCGCATGTCCACCAAACCCGAGCAACACGACGTGGTTCGCGAGTTTGCCAAGAGTTTGAAGCCACCCATTCGCCTCTCTCTTCCCGCGCTGGAAACACTGGCCGTGATTGCGTACAAACAGCCAGTCACCGTGCCCGAGATCAGTGAGATCCGCGGCGTAGATTCGAGCGGCGTCATCGCGACTTTGCTGGATCGGAAGTTGATCACCACTGCGGGCCGAAAGGCCGTCATCGGCCGGCCGATTCTCTACAAATCCACAAAGGAATTTCTGTTGCGCTTTGGGCTGAAGGACGTCAACGAACTGCCCAGCATGGAGGAGTTCGAAAAGCTGGTGGCGGAATCGTTTCAGAACGAGTTGCTGCCTGTGTCGGACAACGGCGACGAAGCCGCGGAAGGTGCTCCCGCCGCTGGCGGTGCACAAGTTGAGTCCGAACCCGCGGTTGCCGTAACAGAGGTGGAGGCAGCCACGGAACCACATGCCGCCGGCGAAAATGATCCAGCCGCCTAGACCCCGGCCGACGGATTTTCCAACCAGGGCTTTCATCTAACGTGTAGTTGAATAAATTTTCAATGCCCGCCCAACGTTTGCAAAAAATTATCGCCGCTGCTGGAATCGCATCGCGCCGGAAGGCGGAGCAGCTCATTGCTGGCGGGCTGGTATCGCTGAACGGGCAAGTGGTAACCGAGCCCGGTACCAAGGCTGATCCCGAGCACGATCACATCCGGGTAAATGGCAAGCTGCTGCGCGGCGCGCAGAAATACGTCTATCTCTTGATGAACAAGCCCAAGGGATATATCACCGCCGTCACCGATCCAGAAAAACGGCCGACGGTGATGGATCTGCTTCGTGGCGTGGGCGTGCGCGTCTATCCGGTCGGCCGGCTGGACTACGCCAGCGAAGGCCTGCTCCTGCTCAGCAACGATGGCGAACTCGCGGCCGCGCTCATGAAGGCGTCGTCACACGTCCCCAAGACTTACCTGGTCAAGGTGGCAGGTACGCCATCCGCAGACGGCCTGGCCAAGCTCAGATCAGGTGTTTACATCCAGGGCAAGGGTGGCCGACGGCAAAAGACGGCACCCGCGAAGATCAAGCCGATTCGTGAGGCTGACAATCCCTGGTATGAAGTCACGCTGATCGAAGGCAAGAACCGGCAGATCCGGCAGATGTTCGAGACCGTGGGACATCATGTGGAGAAAATAAAACGGGTACGTTATGGGCCGCTGCAGCTGGATGTTCTTCCGGGGAAATTCCGTCACCTGAACCTGCAGGAAGTTACTCGATTGAAATCTGCTGTCAAGTGAGACGCGGCAATTTAGGCGCGCGCCGCTGGTGTTGCGGCGCCACGAACGACTCCACACGAGCGTGCACGCTCGCGCCCACATTCGACCCTTAGTTGTTCGTCAGGGGCAGTTGCGCGGCGCCGTAGAGTCCGGCATCGCTGCCCAGCAAAGCCAAAGTGACAATCGTCTTGGTCGAGCCTTCCGGCCCCAAATGCCCGGAAGTCCCGGCCCCGCCAGAGAGCGTAGGAGCGGGAGCGGTGGCGGCATAGACCAGGGAACGCTGCCGAAGTTCTTCAAAGATGTAGGGGGAAAATGCCTCCCATGCGCTCGACGCTCCCCCACCAATCACATACATATTGAGATTGAATGCGTTGACCAGGTTTGCCACGCAAATGCCCAGAGCGCGTCCGACTCGGCCAAAAATCTTCTTCGCTTCTTGGTCTCCCTGAATGGCCAGGTTATAGATTGCTTTGGAGCTGAATTCCGGATCTGTGCTGGCGGCCTTGGCCAGACCAGGCGCGCGTCCAGATGCAATCGCCTCCTTCGCCATTCGAACGACGGCCGTGGCCGAGGCGTACTGTTCGACGCATCCGCGGTTACCGCAACCGCATGGAGGTCCCTCAGGTTCCACCGTCATGTGGCCAAACTCGCCCGCCATTCCGGTCATGCCGTGCCAGATCCGGCCCCGCAGAACGATTCCGCCGCCTACGCCAGTCCCCAGAGTCAGCATGGCCATATCGTCCACATCGCGCGCCGCGCCCAGCCACTTCTCGCCCAGAGCGGCAACATTGGCGTCGTTCTCGAGAATCACCCGCGTACCCAGGAGACGCTCGATTTCGGCTCGTACGGGAGTCTCGGCCCATCCCGGCAGGTTCGGAGACTCGCGCAACATGCCCGTCTGCATGTCGATAATGCCAGGCACGCCGATGCCGATGCCCTGCAACGCAAAGGTGCTGCCATACTTCGCAGCAAGAACCCGGATGGCATCGCACATCTCGCGGATAACGTGGTCTTTGCCCAATGCCACCCGCGTGCCCAGCGTGACTTTTTCCATCAAGTCGCCTTGCTGGTTCACGGCCGCGATGCGCAGATTCGTACCGCCGAGATCGACTCCGATCGAAAAGTTGGGCATAAGTGTAGCGTATCAAATTTCACGGTCACGCCGGCGTCTCTCCCGCGGTGGCAGCGGGCAGGATGCACTCCGGACAGCGGGCGAAACGCCCGGCGCTACTTTTGACACTTCGGGCAATAGTGGCTGCTGCGCCCCGCGATCACCACGCGTTTGATCAAAGTCGTGCACTCCAGGCACGGTTCACCTTCGCGGCCGTAGACGCGGTGCTGCAGTTGAAAGAATCCTTCTTCGCCATCCGCGTCAACATAGTCGGATACGGAAGAGCCCCCCAGTGCGATAGCCTCCCGCAATACTTCCTGGACTGCCGGGTAGAGCCGTCGCAGGTCTTCTCCGGTAAGGGATGAGGCACGCCGTCTCGGCCGGATCCCGGCGCGGAACAGTGACTCGTCGGCGTAGATGTTGCCCACACCGCTCAGGAGTTTCTGGTTCAGCAGCGCGCTCTTGATGGGCGTCTTGCGGCCGTGGAAGAGCTTGATGAAGTGGTCCAGTTGAACCTCCAGCGGCTCGGAACCGCCGGCTTGGAACCCGTGGGCGACACTCAAACGCCCGAAACGCCGCGGATCGACAAAGCGCAATTCCCTGCCCGAAGCCAGCTTCGCGACCAGGTGGGTGTGTTTTGCCATTTCGCTGTCCGGGGGGCAAACCACCATGCGCCCGGTCATGCCGAGGTGGACGATCCATTGCGCCTGTGTGGGGCGGGCGCCCTCGCCCGCCAGCCTTTTCCGTGATTGCGTCCTGCGAGACTGGTTCCGACCCTTGGCGGGCGAGGGCGCCCGCCCCAGACCACGAGCAGGTTCCAGATCGAACACGATGTGCTTGCCCACCCGTCGCACGCCAGCAATGCGTTGCGACTCCAGCGTGGCAACGATCTCAGTGGCAGGACTCTTCAGTGGCTCGGGTTTCGACCCGAGCCAGACAGACTCGATGAGATCTCCGGTGACCCGGCTGGCGAGGCCCCGAGCAATCGTTTCGACTTCGGGAAGTTCAGGCATGGAAAATAGTCTACAGTCGTCAGCAAGGGCCCATGCTGACGACTGCAGGCTGACGACTGACGACTACATTGCTCATCCGCCATCCCGCGGGTTATCATTGCCGGTACACATCAGCCCTGTAAATCCTTGTAATTTCAATGTAGCGCAGTCCCGTGGGCGTGGAGTGTGTGCGACCCTGCAGTGCGGCCGGGGTGGCCGCCATCTTGTGCCACGGAGCCGACTTTGAAGAAGGGTAAGACTGCGGTCATCGTTGGTGCACAGTGGGGCGACGAGGGTAAGGGCAAGATCGTCGACGTTCTCTCCGAAGATTTCTCGGTAGTTGCCCGCTACGCCGGCGGACACAATGCCGGCCATACCGTCATCATCAACGGCAAGAAATTCATTCTTCAGCTGGTACCCTGCGGCGTCCTGCGTCCCCGTTGCCGCAGCGTGATCGGCAATGGCGTGGTGCTCGATCCCATCGCCTTTCTTAGGGAAGTCGCCGCTTTGCGTGAGACCGGGGTGCAAGTGGATGGCAGCCTGTTCGTCAGCAACCGCGCCCACGTGATCCTGCCTTACCATCGCATGATCGAACTGGCTTCGGAAAATGCCCCGGGGCGGGTGAAGATTGGCACCACTTCGCGCGGCATCGGGCCGGCATATGAAGACAAGATGGGCCGCCGCGGGCTGCGGGTCGCGGACCTACTCGACCTGACGCTGCTGCGAACCCATATCGAAAACGCCTGCCGCGAAAAAAATATGATCGCGCATGCGTTGTTCAACTCCGAGCCGCTGGATCCGGACAAGATGTATCAGGAATACGCCGAGGCCTCGGCGAAAGTCGCTCCCTTCGTGTGCGACACCGCCGCGCTGCTGAATCAGGCGCTGGCTGACGGCGAGTCCGTTCTCTTTGAAGGCGCACAGGGCACGATGCTCGACATTGACCACGGCACTTACCCCTTCGTGACCTCTTCCAGCGCCACGTCGGGAGGAGCGGTCATCGGAACCGGCGTCGCTCCCACTGCGATTGACACGGTGATTGGCGTCTCCAAAGCATACTGCACCCGAGTAGGTGGCGGACCCTTCCCATCCGAGGCTCTGGACGCGAATGGCGACCTGCTGCGGGCACGGGGCAATGAGTACGGTGCGGTGACGGGACGTCCGCGGCGCTGTGGCTGGCTCGATTTGCCACTCTTGCGCTACGCTGGCATGATTAACGGCATCTCCTGGCTGGTCGTGACCAAGCTCGACGTGCTCGACGAACTGGCCGAGATTCCGGTTTGCGTCGGCTACAAGATCAATGGCAAAGTGACGGCGGAAATTCCGGCGCATGGCAGCGGGTATGACGCCATCGAGTGCGTGTACCAGAATATGCCGGGGTGGCGTGTGTCCACTCAGGGGATCACGCAACTGGAGAAACTGCCCCAGGCGGCGCGAGAGTACTTGAGTTTCCTGGAGAAAGAGAGCGGCGCACGCATCGGGATGGTTTCTACCGGCCCCGGACGCGAGCAGACCATGTTTGTGGATCGCTTTATCGCCGAACTGAGAGCATTGACTGGACAAAAAACAGAGGCCTCAGCAACAATCTGACAAACGGAGCGAATGATGGTTGTCCTGGCTGTGACATGGATGGCGAAAATTGGCCGAGAAGCTGAAGTGGCCGCTGTCTTTTCCAAACTGACCGAAGAGTCCCGCAAAGAGCCCGGTTGCGTGATGTATCTGGTGCATCGGCACAAGACCGAACCGCGACGCTTTTTCATCTATGAGCAGTATAAGGACGACGCTGCGCTTGAGGCCCATCGCGCCGCACCGCACTTCCTGCAATACGCCAAGAAAGAACTCCCTAAGCTAGGTGACCGGGTCGAAGGGCATCTCTACGAACCGCTAGGATAGCGGCTCCTGTGGACGCGGGCAACTCGCCCGCGCTTTCGGCTACTTGTCCGCCATCAGCACCCCGCCCGAGGCATAGCTCTCCTTCGACACTTCATTGAAAGTCACCACAACCGCCTCGCGGCGGGCTCCCGCTTCTTCCGCCATGGCGTCGGTGATGCGTTGTGCCAACTTGCGCTTTTGATCGGCTGTGCGGCCGGTCAGCATTGTGACTTGGACTAATGGCATGAATCGCTCCTGGCCTCTAGCTCCTGGCCTCTAGCTCCTGGCTCACGCTCTACCGCGCCAGTTCGTATCCCGCAAAAAAGAAACTGAGCTCGAAGCGGGCGGTATCGTCCGCATCCGAGCCGTGGATAGCATTGTTCTCGATGCTGGTCGCCCACTTTTTGCGAATGGTGCCTTCCTCGGCGTTGGTCGGGTTGGTGGCGCCCATGAGCGTTCGCAAATCGGCGATGGCGTTTTCCTTTTCCAAAGCCAGAACGACAATCGGCCCGCTCGACATAAAGTCAGTCAGCGAAGTGAAGAATGGCCGGCTGGCGTGCACCGCGTAGAACTGCTCCGCCTGATGCTTCGATATTTCGAGCATCTTCATGCACAGAATCTGAAAGCCGTTCTTCTCAAATTGCTCGATAATGTCGCCGACAGCGTGCCTGCGCACGGCATCCGGCTTAACGATGGTCAGTGTGCGTTGAAGTGTTTTCATTTTGTCGTTAGTTGCTATTCCTTAGTCGTTTTACTGAGAACCGGGAACTAATATCTGGCAACCGAGTCCTAAACTTTCACACCCATCACAGCCGCCACAGTGTCGCCAATCTCAGCCGGCGATTTCGCGACCCGAATTCCCGCCGCTTCCATAGCTTTGATCTTCTCCGCCGCGGTTCCCTTGCCTCCGGAAATAATCGCGCCGGCATGGCCCATGCGGCGCCCCGGAGGCGCTGTCTGCCCGGCGATGAAGCCGACTACAGGCTTTTTCATGTGCATCTTGACGTATTCCGCCGCAGTCTCCTCCGCGTTGCCACCGATTTCTCCGATCATCACCACGGCCTCGGTCTGGGGATCGCGATTGAACAACTCGAGCGCATCCAGAAAACTTGTGCCGATGATGGGATCTCCGCCGATCCCGATAGCAGTGGATTGCCCAATCCCACGGGTGGTGAGCTGATACACAGCTTCATAGGTCAGCGTGCCGGATCGCGAGACGATTCCCACCGAGCCTTCTCTATGGATTCGGGCGGGCATGATGCCAATCTTGCAGTGTCCTGGCGAAATAATCCCCGGGCAGTTGGGTCCAATCAGCCGTGAGCGCCGGTTCTGCAGGAACTCCCAGGCGCGAACCATGTCCAGCGTCGGGATGCCTTCCGTGATGCAGACGATCAGCTCCAGCTCGGCGTCGGCCGCCTCCATGATGGCATCCGCAGCAAACGGTGGCGGCACAAAGATCATCGCCGTATCCGGTGCGGTCTGGTTCACTGCCTCCTGCACGGTATTGAAGATCGGCCAACCCTCGTGCGTTGTGTTTCCCTTGCCCGGAGTCACACCGCCGACAATCTGTGTTCCATACTCCGCGCAAGCTTTGGCGTGGAAGGTGCCTTCCCGCCCAGTAAGACCCTGCACGACCACCCGCGTCGACTTGTTTACCAGAATGCCCATGGTTCCCTTGTGTCGCCGCCGTCCCGGCGCCTGTCCGGCAGGCGTCTCGCCCGCGAGGGAGGGCAAGATGCCCTCCCGACAGTCGGCAGGATGCGGGTGCTATGTTCTCGCCGCTGCCACTACCTTCTCGGCCGCGTCCTTCATGGTTTCAGCCACAATAAAATTCAATCCCGACTGCTTCAAAATTTCGCGTCCCGCCTCTACGTTCGTGCCTTCCAGCCGCAGCACAATCGGAAGCTGAATATGAGTCTTGTGCGCCGCCTCGACAACGCCAGTCGCCAGCGTATCCACTCTGAGAATGCCGCCAAAAATATTGATCAGCACCGCCTTCACGTTCTTGTCACTGAGCAGGATCTCAAACGCGTGCGTAACTTGTTGGGCGTTGGCGCCTCCGCCCACATCGAGAAAGTTTGCAGGCATGCCGCCGGCGTACTTGATGATGTCCATAGTTGCCATGGCTAAACCGGCGCCGTTGACCATGCAGCCTACGTTTCCGTCGAGCTTGATGTAGTTCAAGTTGTATTTTGAAGCCTCAACCTCGAGCGGATCTTCCTCGGTGACGTCCCGCAACTCTTTTAGCTCAGGATGCCGGAACATCGTGTTGTCGTCGAAATTCGTCTTGGCATCGAGCGCGAACAGGCGGCCATCGGTGCAGGTGACAAACGGATTGATCTCCATCAACGAAGAATCGGTTTCCGCAAAAGCCTTGTACAAGCCGGTCATGAACTGCACAGCCTGATTGATCTGCTGCGCTTTCAGCCCTAGTGCGAATGCCAGTTTGCGCGCCTGAAACGCCTCCAGACCCATGCCCGGGTCGATATATTCTTTGAGGATGGCAGCAGGATTTTCCGCCGCGACCTGTTCGATTTCCATTCCACCTGCGGCCGACGCCATGAATACTGGCCGCGCCTGGGCGCGGTCAATCACAATTCCCAGATACAGCTCTTTCTCAATCGGCAGCGTTTCTTCTATCAGGAGCCGGCGAACCACACGGCCCTCAGGGCCGGTCTGGTGCGTAATCAACGTCATGCCGAGGATCCTGCCCGCGAGCTCGGCGGCCTCCGCGACTGACTTGGCGATCTTGACGCCACCGCCCTTGCCGCGTCCTCCGGCATGGATCTGGGCTTTCACCACAACGCCCGTGGCCGCAGCGTCGAACAGTTTTTTGGCTGCGGCCTCCGCCGCTTCCCGGGTCTCGACCATCTCTCCGCGCGGGACTGCGACGCCATACTTCTTCAGGATATTCTTCGCCTGATACTCATGAATTTTCATAATGATTCCGACTAGACCTATCGGCACAACCTGGCTTGCAGCGTAGGGCAGCAGTTTCGCAACGTTCAATTTTATAGAAGGGTCACCGATAGGGCAAACGGGTCCGTTGTTGCGGCGTGAATCGTGCCGCTGATTGCATGCTGCCTGGTCTGGGCCGAACCGGCGAATTGTATGTGGAAACGATGCTACTCTGGTACCGACTCCATGATCACCGACGCCCTGCAGCGGATTGCCAACCAGCGCGAATCGCTGACGCGCGAAGAAGCGCGCGCAGTCATGACCGAAGTCTTCTCCGGGACTGCCACCGACGCTCAGATTGCGGCCCTGCTGGTCGCGCTGCACATGAAGGGCGAGACGGTCGAAGAGATCGTGGGCTTCGCGGAGGCTATTCGTGAGGCAGCAGAGCCGCTGCCCCTTCATCGGGAGTCCACGTTATCCGTCTGCAGTGCGGGGCGGGAGACGCTGGTGGACACCTGCGGCACTGGCGGAGATGCGCGGGGCACCTTCAACATTTCCACGGCTACCGCCTTCGTCGTCGCCGGGGCAGGCGTACGCGTTGCCAAACACGGCAATCGAGGTCTGAGCTCCAAATGCGGCTCGGCTGATGTCATGGAAGCCCTGGGCGTCAAGATCAGCCTGCCCACTGCTGTTTTGTCCACATGCCTGGAGGAAGTCGGCATCGTGTTTCTGTTTGCGCCCGCGATGCACTCCGCCATGAAGTATGTGCAGCCCGCCCGCCGCGAACTTCGCTTGCGGACAATCTTCAACCTGCTCGGACCGCTCACCAATCCGGCGCGAGCTTCTGCGCAGGTCGTAGGGGTTTATTCCCTCGATCTGGTGGAAAAAGTAGCTGAGGCGCTCAGCATGTTGGGTGTCCATCGCGCTCTGGTGGTCCACGGGCTGGACGGCCTGGACGAAATTACAATTACGGGACCAACCCGCATCGCCGAAGTTCGTGAGGGACACGTCCGCACTTACGAGGTCACGCCCGAAGAGTTCGGAATCAATCGAGCTGCTCTGACGGAAATTTCGGGTGGGGACGCCGCGGCCAACGCCGCCATCATCCGCGACATTCTCGCCGGAAAGAAATCCCCTCGCCGGGACATCGTGCTGCTGAACGCTGCCGCCGCCCTGGTGGCAGCCGGTAGAGCCGAACACTTGGCAGATGGGTTGCCGCTGGCAGCTCAGTCCATCGATTCCGGCGCGGCGACTGCCAAGCTGGCTGCATTGGTGCTGTTTACAACCACTCACACTTAGCCATTTATCATCCTGAGGAAGCATTTGCTCTCGCAACGCGAAAGGAAATGCGCCCCGAAGGACCTATATATTTTTCTGGCGTCGGAGGACCTCAATACATCGGTCCTTCGCTTGTTGCCGTTTCGCAAGCGAAACGGCAACCGCACTCAGGATGACAATGTTAGCTACTTCTTCGCCGCCTCCTTCTTCAATTTTTCAACCTGCTCGAGATGACTCGCTCCGTGCGTCCCCATTCGTTCGATCAACTGGGCCACGGTAAAGTCCTGCTTGGTCTCGGGATGATAGGCCGACTTAGCAAGATCCGCCGGTTTGAGACGCTCCAGCAATCGCAGGTTCCCATGGCGATTCAGTCCGTAGAGCGCGATCAGTTCGGCTGGCGGAGTCTCCAAATAGCCGAGGCTCCGGGCCCACTCGTTCTGGTCCATCGGTGCAATCACCGGCTTCTTGTCCGCGAGCATCTGGCGCAGACGGTAGGCATAAACGATCTCGACGTCAGCCAGATGCCCAAGTATCTCGTGGATACACCACTTGTCCGGAGCCGGCTTGTAGCGCAATACTTTTTCCGGTAGACCCGACACCGCGGCCGCAATCTGCTTTGGGTTTTTCTCCGCGGCCTCCAGATATTTTTTCAGCTCGCCCTCGGTCATGAAAAACTCCGGCTCTCAATTGCCAAATTACTCACTTCCGCAATTACACTATGACTTTCTGCATCCACTCCGCCACTTGGACGTTCCAGCCCAACTCCTTTGTCACGGCGTCGCGCAGCAAGGATGAGGCTGTGGGTTCTCCGTGTACCAGATAAGTAGTCGCCGGCTTGTGAGCAAAGGTATGCAGCCATTCCAGCAGCTCAGGCGTATCGGCATGATCGCTGAATTGTTCGAGGGTCTCGATTTCTGCCCGGATGGGAACGGTCTCGCTGAAGATGCGCACTTCGCGAGCGCCGCTCTTGATCGTCGCTCCCCGCGTTCCCGGCGCCTGGAAGCCAATAAAGATCACCGTATTTCTCGGATCGGGAAGACGCTGCATCAAGTGGTGCAGGATGCGCCCACCCGTCACCATGCCGCTCGAGGAAACAATGATTGCGGGAAAGTTTGTGCTGTTGATTTTCTTCGAGTCTTCCGTCGTCTGCGCGAATGTAAAACCCGGCCACTGCAAAGGCGAGCCGTATTGCTTGATCAAACGGCAGGTTTCATCTGTACACTCTTCCGAATGGTTGAGGAACACTTGCACTGCTTTGATCGCCATCGGGCTGTCGCAGTACACCGGCATGCGCGGAATCTCCCGGGACTCCATCAGATCTTTGATCACGAAGAGAAACTTCTGGGTACGTTCGACGGCAAATGCGGGCACAATCACGCTGCCGCCCCGTTGCACCGTCTGGCGGATGATCGCGGCCAATTTCGGTCTGGGATCGTCGGTGGGGTGCTCGCGGTTGCCGTAAGTTGATTCCATCACCAGAACGTCGGCAGTCTCGCCTTGAGTGGGACCCACCCTCACCACTTTTCCGGGTGCGACGTTCTGGTCACGGATGCGGCCGATGTCTCCACTGAACAACAGTCTCTTCATTTGACCATTCAGGTTGAGCGTGAGCTCCACCATCGCCGAACCCAGGATGTGGGCCGCCGGCACGAAACGAAATGAAACTTCGGGCGAGAGCTGCCTGGTTTCTTCAAACGGCACCGAGCGGAATTGCTTCAAGGACTCCTCCGCCTCCGCGAGCGTGTACAGGGGCAAGGCCGGATCGTGCTTCGACTTTTTGTGCCGGTTGTAGAATCTCGCGTCTTCTTCCTGCAGATGGCCGGAATCGGGAAGAATGATGCCGCACAAATCAATGGTGGAGGGGGTCGCATAAACTGGGCCGCGGAAACCTTCGCGAACCAGCCGGGGAATCCAGCCGCAGTGGTCGAGGTGTGCGTGGGTCAGTATGACCGCGTCAATGCCGGCCGCCGGCATCGGGATGGGTTGCCAGTTGCGCTCCCGCCATTCCTTGGCGCCCTGGAACATGCCGCAATCGATGAGCACCTGAAAGCCGGCTTTTCCGTCGGCGTCAGAACTTGTATTAACCAGGTGCTTCGAACCCGTCACGGTGCCAGCCGCACCGAGAAACTGGATGTAGGCCAAGAGACTTTCCTCCTTTAGAAAAACGATCTTAGACTGTCGATTTCAGATTGCAGACTGTAAGCCCGTGGCCGCCGTGCCCTTAGAATCAGCATCTAATATCTGAACTCATCAATTCTTTTTCGCCGGAGCTTCTATCTTGTACACATTGTTGCTCAGGTCACTCTCCGGCACACTACCATCATTCACCACAATTTCTCGAGGTGCAGAACTGGCTTCGATGCGGATGATGGCTTGTGATTTTCCACGCACCAGGAGGCGTTTCGTGACTTGTCCTTGTTCCATCTTGAGCGTCACTGGTACCTCGGCGGCGGCATTGCCCAAGTTCTCAACGGTGACGGTAACGACGTAGGCATTCCTGGAAGGCTCCCACGGGTAGACCGCTGCAACCCTGAAGTCCGGCAGACCGCGGTCGCAATAGACCCAATCATCGAAAAACCATCCCAAGTCGCTGTTGCTTTGCGCTTCGATCAAATGTTGCATGTACGAGGGGGTAGTGTCGGCATCTGGACGATACGCCGCAAACGCCTTCTTCAGCGGGTCGTCGCCAATCATGTCGTGCAGCATCCACCAAACGTACAACGCTTTGCTGCGGTAAAGGTCTTCGATGTTGGTGTTGACTAGCGATTCACCGGCTTCCGCGTTCTGGGTGGGCTTTCGATCCAACGCTTTTTCCGCTTCCGCCAGCGCGATGCGGTGCGAGCCCATCAAGTCAAGCGCCGACTGGCGGCCGCTGTCTTGCTCGCGATAGACTGCCTGGGCAAAATGGGCCAGCCCTTCATTGATCCACGGGTGTGCGGAAAAGAAGGCGGCATGGGTGAGTTGGTGGACCGCGGTTAGTTGGGACAGTTTCGAATCGCCGCTGAAAGGCGTGAGCAGCATAGTTCCGCTCTCGTATGGCGCGGCCTCTGGATCACTCAACTCTACAACTTCCGCTCTCGCTTCGGGTGATGTTTTCGGAGCACCAAACCACTCGGTCACAAATGGAATCGCCAGCCGCGCGGCCAGCGCATAGGTCTCGGCGGCCGGCTTGTGATCCTGCTGGTAAGAAATATTCACCGGCGATTGATCCAGCCCTTCAAAAGGACCAATGACAAACAGCGGCACAGTCTCGCCCAGGCCCTCGAAGACACATTCGGTCTTGCTTACGTAGGCGCGACCCAGCTGTTCGTATAACTTGGCGCCTCCGCCTTTGCCGTTACACAACAGGATCGTTGGCGTACCTTCGCCGGAATGACTCAGGTTGATTTTAAGATGGGCTTGCGTCTCGCGCGCCTTCCATCTCGCGACAGTTTCGGCGACACTATTCCCATCCGACAAGTTTGCCGACTCGGTTGCGATCGGGTACCAGGCCACATATCCCATGCCTCGCACCGCGGTGAAAGACTTGTCGATCTTGTCCCAGTCACTATGGCGGGCTACTTCCGCGGGCACGCCGATTCGCGTCAACCGGGTCGCATCAAGAAAAATGATGCCCTCGTACCCGATTTCAAATTCCACCTCGCCTTTTGGCGCGACCGCTTGGGGCAAAGTCACGAGCGCTTCCGAAAGCGCTCCGGTGTGGTCAATATCAGAGGTATAGGGCTGGGACACGAACTGTGCCGGTTTGCCCTCGAGTTGAATAGACCTCCAATCCAGACTGGAGGAAATCTGTAGTGTCAGGTTTTTCTGCGGCGATGCTGAGTCGTTCCGCAAAGTGATCTTGCCCCGCACCGCGAGGCGCTGTTGCTCAGGCTCTATGCGGACATCCAGGTTGTAGTTGGTGAAGGTGAAGGCTTCCCGATCGATAGCGTGAGCCGGAACCAGCACACCACAGAGAACACAGAGGATACGGAGGTACTTCATTTTGCATCCGCAGCTTTTATCCTGCGCTGGCGCACGATTTCGTACAACATGACTCCCGCGGCAACTGACACGTTCAGCGACGGCACCTTCCCCAGCATGGGGATCGAAACCAGGAAGTCGCACTTTTTCGCCACCAGATCGTGGACACCCTTCCCCTCGGATCCCAGCACGATGGCGCAATCCATGTTGTAGTCGAGCGCGTCGTAACTCTGGGTACCGCGCTCGTCCAGCCCGACGATCCACAAATTCTTATCTTTCAGCTCCACTAAAGTGCGGGCGATGTTTGTCACCTTGGCGATGGGAAGATGCTCGCTGGCGCCGGCGGACGCCTTGGTCACGGTCGCGGTCACTCCCGCTGCGCGACGTTCCGGGATCACCACACCGTCGGCGCCCGAAGCATCGGCGGTGCGAAGAATCGCGCCCAGGTTGTGAGGATCCTCGATTCCGTCCAACACCACGACCAGCGAATATTGCCCGCGCTTGGCGGCGACCAGGTCATCCAGATGGTTGTACCGCTTGCCTGAAGTAATCGCGACCACGCCCTGGTGAGCATTGTTTCCAGCCATGCCGTCGAGCTCGGGGCGGCCCAGAAAACGCACCGCTACCCCATTGCGGCGGCATTCCTCGACCAGCCGTTGCAGGCGGAGGTCATGACGCTCTTTCAACACGCCAACCCACTCAAACGACCGCCCGCGTGCCTTCAGCGCTTCGGCGACAGCATTGATCCCGTAGATGTAATTCATCGAGATGTAAGTTTACTCGACATCGGGATCCGGGCGGCAGACCTCGGACGCGGGACTGAGGTCTGAGGTCTGAGGTCTGAGGCCTACGCCCGATGTATACTTTCATTGCGCCCGTTAGGAGTTGGAATGTCTCTGTCCGCAGTCATCGTGGACGATGAACAGCTTGCCCGTGACGAACTCGCCTTTCTGCTGAAAGATGTCGGCGACGTGGACGTCGTGGCCCAGGGCAAAAATGGGCTCGAAGGCGTCAGTCTCATTCGCGAACACAATCCCGACTTGGTCTTCCTCGACGTGCAAATGCCTGGCCTCGATGGCTTTGGCGTTATCAAGAAACTGCTCGACAAGAAAGTAGTCCTGCCCAAGATTGTTTTCGCCACCGCTTTTGATCAGTACGCGGTGAAGGCGTTCGAGGTGAACGCCGTGGATTACCTGCTGAAGCCTTTCGACAAGAAGCGCGTGGCGCAATCGGTGCAGAAGGTGCGCGCCAAGATGGAATCGGGCAACACTTCGTCGGACAAGCTGGAAACCCTGGTCCGTATGCTGGAGTCACAGAAGCCGCAGGCCTCCAAGATCCTTATCAAGGCCGCTGGCCGTCTTTTCCTGGTCAATCAGAAAGATATCGGCTTCGCCTCCATCGAGGAGGGCGTGATCACGGTTGTGACCAGCGGGGCCAACGGCATCGAGGGCCAATCCAATTGCCGTACTCTCGAAGAACTTCTGGACAGTCTCGATCCCAATCTTTTCTGGCGCGCCCACCGCTCTTACCTGGTGAACATCAACCGCATCAAGGAAGTCGTCCCGTGGTTCAAGAGCTCTTATCAACTGCGGATGGACGATAAGAAGCAGACTGAAATTCCCGTCAGCCGCGCCCAAACCAAACGCCTGCGAGAACTCTTCGGCCTCTAAGAATGTAAGGTGTGGGATTTAGTGTGGTCGCAGGCGACTCGCTCGTGAGCGGCTATGTTGTTCCATTTCCGGAAAAAATCGTGGATTCGGCCTTTCCGTCTGGCAGTCTGTGGAATTCAGGTTTCCAGAACAAAAGGCGACATGGCGGCCCGGAATCGTTAAAGCAGGGTCGAAAGGCGAGCCACCTGGGCGGGATGCTGCATTAGGGTGAGTTGACTGGCCAATGCGCTGAGATGCTGGTAGCTGTCGGCCAACCGGCCGTAGGAGATCCGGGCCCCCGGAAATACCATGCGCACGTAGAGCTTGGCTGCGTAGAGGAGCGCGTAGGCGCGCAGGCGCAATGCGCTGTCTATCAACTCTTTGCCGGCTTGCGAAATTCGCGGGTCAGCGTTCTGCGTGGCGGCCTCCCCCATGCGCAGCAGGAGAGCCGCATTGTGCGCTGCGTTCTGGACATACTCCAGGGCCGCTCGCATGCGTTCCCTCTGGACCGCACGAAACTGCCGCGGCAGCAAGCTGGAGCGCAGGAAATCCTCTTCCCCGGGATCGACGAGATTTCGGAAAGCCTCGAGGTCCACCGGCCGGGTGCGTCCCGCCATGTCTTCCAACCGATTCAGGGAGGAGTTGCGGCCGCCCTCGAGATACAGGAGCAGAAGCAGAATCGCCAATGCCACGAAGACCAACGTGAAGGAAATAATCATTGCAGTAGCAGACGTTGCAATTCCGCGTTCCACTGCTCCAGATTGTTTTCCGGCAATTCCTTCACCCCGCGGCGTGCGGTCTCAGGGGCCAGTGAGTACACCAGCCAGATCACGACGCAACAATGATAGGTCGCCATGGTCACAAAGTCGAAAACGGAACCGACCACGGAAGCGTTCCAAAGGCGTACGGCGTCGTTCGCCACGCGAACGCTGGCGAAAATTCCCAGGCCAAAGGCGAAGCCGTAGGCGGGGCTGCGCCAGGACAATGCAAAATAGGAAGCGAATCCCACCAGGAGGAGGAGTACGCCACCTTGCAGCATGCTCACGCCAAGATCTAAAAGCTGAACTCGAGACAAGATGGGTGAAGTTCCGTGGTCGGGCGCCTGGGCTATCACGACAATTGCAGCAAACAGCAGGACCACGGTCGCCACCTGAAACAGAATGCGAGTAAGTTGTTTGAGCCCGGGGTAGTCGCGGAAAACGCTCGAGAAAATCTCGAAAACAATGGCGAACCGCAGC
>Ga0157379_10000113_pt1 | contig 55960 bp, 53 predicted proteins | sample S25metaG_FD_121802 | JGI IMG/M metagenome (GOLD analysis project Ga0157379, IMG submission 121802) | Switchgrass rhizosphere microbial communities from Kellogg Biological Station, Michigan, USA - S2-5 metaG | ecosystem: Host-associated > Plants > Roots > Rhizosphere > Soil | place: USA... | reverse complement strand
TCGATCACCTGATCGTCATTGAGTTTGAGATCGACGACCCCGTTTTCGCCAAAGCCTACGACGGGCGCACCCGTTTTGGCGTTTAGCGCGATCAGACGGTATCCGGGCGTGACGTAGAGGATGCGCTCATCACGCCCCGTGGAATCGCTCCAATAAGCGAGGCCACGGCCAGAAAGATTTCTCGGGGCATTGTCTCCGCGAGGGCCTTCGCGCTCACTGTGCATCCACATCAACTCGCCTGTTCCCGCGTACAGAGCAACAACGTCGCGACGCGATCCCGCTGTGGAATACAACACACCACCCACCATCAACGGTGTGGATTGAAGGTTGGTTTCGGGCCGCGGGCCGAGACTATCCGTTTTGAATCTCCAGGCGACCTGGAGGCGGTTGAAGTTATCGCGAGAGATTTGATCGAGTGCGGAGTAATGCGTGTTTGCGAGGTCTGCGCCATAGGTTCGCCACTCTGCATTTCTCGCGGCGGTTTGCCCGGTGAGTCGAATAGTTTCGGCAAGAAGACAAGCGCCGATGCCAACGGTGATCGCCCATTGGACCAACGTACGCGTCATACGCTTCTCCTTTCGGGTCTGCGGGGCTTATATCTGCCGCATCGCTATCGCGTCAAGCAGGGCGTGGGATTCCACCCGGTAGCATCAGGAAGTTTTTTGAAATCGGAGGTGGTGACGAGAGGGCGAGTGAAGTAGACAGGATCGTCAACCTTTGTTGTCAGGCTTATCCACTGATCGCCGTTGGGCAGGGTATTCAGATCGAAAAATTCGGAGACGGTGGTTTTATCACTGTACGGAGCACCGTTCTTTCGTACATAGCCGGGACGCAGATATGTTGTCACAACTTTCAGACCACCGCCGCGCGGCGCAGCGGCTCCACCTCTCGCGCCGCCGCCACCTCCTCGGGAGCCCGGCGCCATTTCCCATTCGGCGGCAGAGTACCCCTGCCAGCTGGGTTGCGTGTTCGCTGGTGTCGGTGCCCCAAATCGCAGAAGCCGCGTTTGCGTTCCGGTATCGATATCCATGCGAAGAGTTGTGTCGTTTTCCCAGGTAATGTGAAGGCGTCCGGGAAGGCGCATGATATTGGCGGCGCCGTAGGCTTTGCACTGTTCCCCGGCGGCCTCATCCTTGGCGGGATCCCATGCCTGGCCGACCTGTCGCCCCTGATTATTCAGAGTAAGCGTGTCAAAGATCCCCTTGTCCGGCGTGACCATCCTGAATTCCCAGTCTTCGCTGATGACGGAGACCCAGTAACCGGTCAGGTCGATCGGGGCGCCCTGACGGGCATTGTTGGGCGCTGCCCCGCCGCGGCCGCCACGCTGCGCATAGCCTGGGACGAAGGCCAGGAGCATGAGGGTCGCGACGAGAAGGGACAGCGGTAGACCGGCAACCCTATTCGACAACTTCACCACTCCTGGTACCCCAGCTAAATCCATCCGAAGGCCGCGTGAGGTTCACCATCAGCAACTTGAATTCGCCCGGAACGCGCGAGGGACGTCCGACAATGATGATCGCATCGCCGACCTTGAGTGATTCCTGGGTAATGCCCCGCGTGCTCAGCTGCGAGGTGCCAGCCCATTCAACGGACCAGCGCTGCGGTTCCCCCTTGGAATCGGGCGCCTGAATCGTGACGTACGAGTGGGGATTTTTAAAGCTGAACTGGATCAGTTTTCCTTCCAGCTTGATTTCCTTGCCCACATCGTAGGTTGCAGCATACGAATGATGAGAGTAAGCCGCGGTGGAGGCCAGCAGCACGCCAGCAAGGACTATCGGAAATAGTCTGCGCATTATTTCTTCTCCTTAAGACTCTTATAAACAGCCTCGATAAACATTGCGGTAGTCCAGGATCCCGTATCGGAACCATATCTACCATCAAAATCCATGGTCGGATGTGCGGCCTTTACCTGTTCGACCGTCATTCCTTTATCAATAAGATCCTGAACGCGGTCGCGAACGATTGAAAGCATATTCCTGTAGGACGCAACATCCGCAGTATCGGACAGCCTTCCGCGCCCCGGAATAATCCAGGTCCCACCCTGCGACCGGTACTCGGCAACAGCGAGATCGAGAATGTGGTTCAAGCCCTTGATGACGCCCTGAACGCTCCCGCCCTTCTCCAAATCAATAAAAGGATAGCTCACCGTCGAGAAGATATTGCCGGCGCTGATCACTTCCGAATGGCGGAAAAACACAATGCTGTCGCCATCTGTGTTCGCTGAAGGCTCGTGGTAGACGATCACAGCCTCACCGTTGAAGTATTCCGGCAGCTTGTGAAATTCATCAAAGTAGGTATCCGTTGGCTGCGCTGCCGTCGGCGCCGCTGGACTGTTGGGCCCCGCAGCGCTCATGCGGAAGAGGACGTTTTCGTGCGCGATAATTTGAGCCGCTCGGCCGGGGTTCGCCACTGCGTTGCCGAATCCACCGCCTCGTGGAAAATAGCCTGAACTCGCGATCTTCTGATTTCCGCCGATATTCTCGGGCGCTGCGCTGGTGTTGATGATGTAACGCAGCGGTTTCGCGGGCGTCGGGGAACTGATCGTATTGTTAATGAATGGACTCGACCAGCCAACCGTTCCCCTGCAGTTCACACCGAAGCATTGGTTTGGAGCCGGAGGCTGATTGATCAACTGACGGACCGCTGCAAGGATCTTGTCGGACATCGCAGGAGTGCCGGTGTTGACCATCAGGACACCCTCATCACCCACCGATACGGTGATATTGGTTCCGTCGGCAATCACCATATAAATATTGCCCTGTACCGGAAGCACATGGACGTCTCCGTCTTTCGGACTCTGATCCGCAATTGCCTTGCTGGAATTTACTGCGGTTTTCGAGGCCGGGACTTTGAGATCCGCCACCTTGATCGAACCGTTCAGCGCTGACTTGTATTCCGGATAGATCGTTTTGATGCCGCCGCGAGTGGGTTCCTCAGGAATCCATTTCTCGTTCTTGAGCCATTCGGTCAGACCCGTGTTCTGGCCGGGAAGAAAATGAGGCACCCAATGCCGGTTATTCCCGCCATTCTCGCCAGTGCTGGAGCCATTGCACGTTTCCCAGTTCGTGGTTGCATTGATGTCCACCTGGTAGGTGGTCGATTGAATAAAGGGCTCATCCTGATAGATGGGATCATCGATCACCGTGACGGCCGTCAGAAGTTCGCCGTGGCGCGTAATGAAGTCCGTCATTGTGTACATATCGCTGGTTTGAGGACCAGCGCGGCGCAGGTATCCGTCCTTTAGATGAGTGGTCGTAACTTTGAGGGTATTGCCCAGCCATTCGCCGGTCGAGAACCCCGTCCATGTATGCGGTGCCCACGCCGGAGGATGCGATCGTCCATCCATGTAGATGGGCCAGTCGAGACCGCGCATGAACTGGATGTGATAGGCAATGATGTCCCGCGTCAGTGGATCCTCCTCCTTAAGAATGCGAGCGCCTCCGAGGCCCCGCCATTGATGCGGCGCCGAATGCGGTCTGCACTGGTATTCCGGAGTTCCCCAGATGGACTCCGCCGAAGTATCTGCGCGCATCCGGCCGGCATCGTTGAACGGAATGCCAAGGTAGTAACCGAGCGTCGGTTGTCCCTGGCCGCCAATTTGTCCCGGATCTTCGTTGCTCTGGAGCACCCATTCTCCCGCAATGTCTGGGGGAATCGCCGGGCGGGCAGGTTGTGCAAATGCGCAGACACCTGTCAGCATTGCCGACAGTAGTAGAAAGAGCCGGCATGTCATCCGAATTCGACGGGTCTGATCCATTATTCCGCCTTAGCTTATAAGTCCAATTCTGCTAGGCGGGTAGCGTAGCACCGCCACCCGGTGAAATCAACGCGGCGCGGGACTGACGGGAGGGTTTTATGGTGTAATTCGGCGAACAGAATCAGGAGGCTCCCCATGAAGCTGATTGCACTCGTCCTGGCGCTGATGGCAGCGCCGCAAACCAAGCCGCAGGAGAAGACAAAAGTGCCCGACGTACTTAACTTCACGATCAATAGCCTGGACGGAAAACCCGTAAATCTGTCGAAGTATCAAGGCAATGTTCTCCTGATGGTGAATGTCGCCAGCGAATGCGGATACACCTACCAATACGAGGGATTGCAGGCGCTGCATAAGAAATATGCTGCTCGCGGGTTGCGTATTCTCGGGTTCCCCTCAAACGACTTTGGGGCACAGGAACCCGGCACTGACTCTCAGATTGCCGACTTCTGCAAGAAAAACTATGGTGTCGAGTTCGACATGTTTTCGAAAATTACAGTCCTCGGAAACGGTCAGGCTCCGCTCTACAAGACGCTGACCTCGACTCCGGGCTTTACGGGCAACATTTCCTGGAATTTTGAGAAGTTCCTTATCAGCCGCGATGGCAAAGTTATCGGACGCTTCAAGTCTCCGGTGGAACCGCTTTCGGCGGAGTTGAGTAACGCTATCGAAGCGGCGTTGGGGAAATAGGAACAATTTCGAAATCAGAAAATCCCGAATTGGAAGTTCGAGGTTCGAAATCTCAGATTGGACTTCAGCTAAAGCAGGAACTGAGTTTGCTCAGGCGGCTGCATGGCTGTCAACCGCAAGGGCGGCGAACTACTACAACAGCGCTTGATTGAGTTTGGCGCACGCACAACGCGAGTCGCCAAGACACTTCCGAGAACCGAAGAGGGGCGCTACATTTGCCAACAACTTATGCGCTCCGGTCTTGCCGGAGCAGCAAACTATGCGGAGGCTCGGGCTGCAGAAAGTCGCCCTGACTTCATCCATAAACTGCGAATTGTTCTCAAGGAACTCAACGAAACCAAGTCGTGGTTGCAGCAAGTTGTCGCAAATGGTCTCTTTTCTCGCGACAAAATGGGTGCGGTTATCGCGGAAAACGAAGAACTTTGCTTTATAATCGCCGCTTCGATCCGAACCGCCTCCGGCCCAAAGCGTCCAATTTGAGATTTCGAACCTCGAACTTCCAATGCGGGAGTTTCCGATTTCAGATTCCTCCAGTGCGCGCTCGGCAGCATTGCTTACGGTTTCGCGGCCACGTATGATTTTCCCTTTAAATCGAGGTGATTGATGCGTTGGACTAAACCGTCTATCGGACTCTGCCTGCTCGCTCTGTGTGTGACGCTCCCACTTCTGGGCCAGCAACGGGGCGGTGCACGAGGCGGAAACGTGCCGGCGGCGCCCGGTGCCCAGGCAAATCGCGGTGGAGGCGGCCGCCCGGCGCCCACAAGTTTCCCTGCTCAGCAGCGCGCTATCGACACCGCGCTTGCTGCGCGTGGTAACACACTCTACGGGACAAACTGCAAAACTTGTCACGGCGCGGATCTCCGCGGGGGTGAACGCGGCGGGACGAACCTGCTCAGATCCGCAATTGTGCTCAACGATCAGGGCGGTGAGCTGATTTTCCCGATTGTGAGAGATGGACTCAACAACCCGGGAATGTCGCCGATGCCTCCAATGTCTGTATCCGAGGAAGATGCGAAAGCTATCGCAGAATACATTCACAGCATTGCCGCGACCTCACAGCGACAGGGTGGGCCGCCTCCGGGACCGCCACTCAATCTGGACATCCTGATTGGTGATGCTGCTTCAGGCAAAATTTACTTCGATGCGAAGTGCAGTTCTTGCCACTCCATTACCGGAGATCTCAAGGGCATCGCCTCGCGCGTCACCAACCCGAGGGATCTTCAGAACTACTGGGTCGGAGGAGGCGGTGGACGTGGAGCCAACGCCCCACAAGTCACCGCAACCGTAACGCTTCAAAACGGTCAGAAGGTGGAAGGACAGTTGAATCGCATCGACGATTTCATTGTCATTCTCGCGCTCGCTGATGGAAGCACGCAGTCCTTCCGACGCACCGGCGATGTGCCGAAAGTCGAGATTCGTGATCCCCGGGAAGCTCACCGAAACCTCCTACCCGGTTACACGGACAACGATATTCACAATGTAACGGCCTATCTGGTGACCCTGAAATGAACCGGTCAAAATTTGTGCTCACGGCGTTGCTGCTTCTCCTGCCGACATTGCTGGTCAGTCAAACTCAAGGCCCGGGAGGAATTGATCCCGCGTCGCTGTTGAAACCGCTGGCCGATTCCTGGCCTACCTACTCCGGCGACTACACCGGAAGGCGATACAGCACTCTCAAGCAGATCGATCGCAACACCGTCAAGAACCTTACGCTGGGGTGGATCGGCAGGGTGAACCCCGCGATTGGCGGCGGCACGATTGTCGGCGGTGAAGGCCCTGAAGAGTGGGTTCCCGGCACTGTCTCTGTGCGCGGCGCAGTCCTCATGGTGGATGGCATTCTCTATCCAACCGCACCCGATCACGTATGGGCAATCGATGCGCGCGATGGACGTCAACTCTGGCATTACTACTGGAAAACACGAGGCGGAACGCATATCGGCAATCGCGGTGTCGGCATCTGGCGCAATTACCTGTTTTTCGAAACGCCCGACAACTTCCTCGTTTCCCTTGATCTGAAGACCGGCAAAGAACGCTGGCACGTGGAGATCGCGGATTTCGATCAGCAGTACTTCTCGACGATGGCTCCGATGATCATCGGAGACCATGTGGTTGTGGGTACTGGTAACGACCTCGATGCACCGGGATTCCTGCAGTCGTATCACCCGGAGACCGGCAAACTCGAATGGAAGTTCTACACCGTTCCGATGAATCCCGGCGATCCGGGCCTGGAGACGTGGCCGAACCTCGATGCCGCACGTCATGGCGGAGGGTTTTCCTGGGTTCCGGGAGTGTACGATCCCGAGACCAGGCTCTACATCTTCGGAACGGGAAATCCAACCCCCGGCTACACCGGCGCCGGCAGGCCCGGCGACAATCTCTTCACGTGCTCTCTGGTTGCCGTCAACGTCGATACGGGAAAGATGGCGTGGTACTTCCAGACATCCGTGCACGACACGCACGACTGGGACTCCGCACAGACTCCGGTTCTGATCGATGCGACGATCAACGGACAACCGCGCAAACTTGTCTCGACAGCAGCTCGCAATGGTTATTTCTTCACCGTCGATAGAGTAACGGGAAAGCACGTCACCACATCGAAGTATGGAATGTACTCGAACTGGGCAAAGGGACTGCGATCCGATGGAACCGTCGACCCGGATTCATTGAAGGAAGCAACCATTCCGGGCTCTCTCGTCTCACCGGTAGAGGGCGGCGTGGCTAACTGGCCTCCGCCTGCATATTCTCCAGATACAGGCTTCTTCTACACGCGGGAAAACAATGCGTTCAACATGCTGTATCTCACCGACACGGACCCTCGCGGGTCGATGGGTCTTGCAGGAAAGCAGCCGGCTGGCTTTGGCAATCTCGGATCGAGCGGAGACTTCATCACCGCGATTGATCCCAAAACCGGAAAGGTTGGCTGGCGCCGAAAGCTGTATGGAAGCGGAGGCGGCGGACTGCTGACAACGGCCGGGGGCGTCCTTTTCTCGAGCGATGGCAGCGGCAATTTCGTAGCTTACGATGCGCGAAATGGGAATCCGCTGTGGCACACACGGATCAACATCTCCAACGCGCCAGAGACCTACATGCTGGACGGACGCCAGCATGTGCTGATCGCCGCAGGTGACACGCTCTACGATTTTCTGCTCTACTAAAAGCGGAGAAAAATGGAATATCGAACGAAGCCCGTCGGAACGGATCAATCTCACGTGGTCGTCATTCACTGCAGCGACCCGCGCTATCAGCCCCACTTTCAGAATTTCCTTTATTCAGGGCTGGGCCTCAATCGCTACGGTCTGATAGCTATCCCCGGCGGCCCCGAGCATCTGAGCCCGTCGGAGAGAAGTGATGCGCTGCGCAGTCAGGGCGCTGCCTGGTTCGACTTCATGTCGAAGCTGATGGACGCTGAGCGCTGCATCTTGATTGGTCATGCCGATTGCCGATGGTATATCGCGAACCACATCGAATCCGACGAATCCCGGTTGAAGGATCATGTGAGGCGCGATCTGCTCGCTGCGCGGGAAGGAATCCGACGCCGCTTCCCGAACGTAAAAGTAGAACTCTATTTCGCGGAAATCTCAGGGGAACAAGCCTCGGTCAATGAGGTGACCGAGCCTGCCCTCACTTCTCAATAGCCTGCCACACATCAACTTTAAAGACTTCTGCGCTGACTCTGTCGGTGGCGGCTGCTGAACTGCGTGCTCTCCCATCTCCCAGATAGATCGTACTGCCGACGATAACATTCCGAAACGACGGGACATTCGCAACTAATGCGGATTCAGTTCGACGAAACAATCCTCAAGTGCATCGTCGGCCTCGAAATACTTTGAGCCCGAGTGAAATAAAGCCTTTGCTCTTGGATTTTTGGATATGTCTGACCTAGCATTCTTCGCCTCACGCACTGAAAAGGAGGAACAGGGAATGCCGCGTTACGAGACCCCGACGACAGATGATTCCCACATCTGGGATTTGTTTCTCTCTGGCGCATACCACAGCGCAATCGTCGCTGCCGACGATGCCGACATCTTTGCTGCTCTGAACGACAGACCGGGAACGATTCAGGAACTCGCCGGAATCCTCGATCTGGACGAGCGAGCGACGGGCGTTCTGCTTCGCCTTCTAGCCGCGCTCAGGCTGCTTGTTGCCCGCAACGACCGTTTCGAACTCACTCTCCAGGCGCGACTCTATCTCGTGAAATCCAGTCCGTTTTACTGGGGGCCGATGTTGCATGTCGGCGTGAGTGCCTGGCATCGCGATACATTGATGGCGAAGATGCGCCAAAAATGTTCAGCGGATGCCGTCGGCCCGCTCGGCATTCCGAAGATTTCGGGTGACGGACGATCTATCGACGACTGGGCATCGGGCAATATCTCGATGGAACGTGCACGTGAAGTCGCGATGAGAATGCATTCTCACTCGCTGCCGGCCGCTGTGGGCGCCGCCAAACACTACGACTTCACCGGCATCCACAGGATCCTCGATGTGGGCGGTGGCTCCGGATGCTTCATGATTGCCATGGCGCAGGCACACCCTCATCTGCGTTGCACAATCATGGAGCTTCCAGCGATGTGCGAGGTTGCCAAATCCTATACGGATTCTGGAGAAGTTTCGGACCGAGTGGACGCGATCGCAGTCGACATGTTTCGACAACCCTGGCCGCGCGGTTATGACGCCGTGTTCTTTTCGAACATCTGGCACGACTGGAACTTCCGAACGTGTCGGTGGCTGGCTGAGCGCACCTTTGAAGCGCTTCCGACCGGAGGCCGCATCATGTTGCACGAAATGCTCCTCGACAACAGCGGCAACGGAGAGGTAACTGCCGCCGCATTTTCAATGCTGATGCTGCTCGCAACACAAGGCCAGCAATTCACTTCCTCGGAACTGCGTTCCATCCTTGAAGGCGCCGGCTTCAAGGATGTCGAAACGGCGAGTACTCACAGCTACTACTCGATCACAACCGGATATAAACGCTGATGGGCGAATCTACAGCAGGTCGTAGGACGGACCGCCGCCACCCTCGGGAGGAATCCAGTTGATCACCTGGTAAGGGTCCATGATGTCGCAGGTCTTGCAGTGTACGCAGTTCGAGGCGTTGATCTGAAGGCGGCCGTCGGACATCTCGTACACCGCAGCAGGACAAAAGTTCTGGCAGGGATTCCCATACTCATTCGTGCACCGCGGGTGGCAAATGGAAGGCTCGAGCACGACAAGATGGACGGGCTGATCCTCGTCGTGGGCCGTGCCGGAGTTGTAAACATCGGTAAGCTTGTCGAATGTTAATTTCCCATCGAAAGAGATTGGCGGAAGTGGCGGTCTCTGGCCGGGGACAAGGCGAGCGTACCCGGCCACATTGCCGTAACGATTTCGCAAGCCTCGCCCGCCAGTAATCATTTGCAGCGCCGTGTGAAACATTCCGGCAACGAATCCGCGCTCAAATCCCTGATGGAAGTTTCGAACCTTCCATAGTTCCTCCTTGATCCAGCTTGCCTCGACGCGCTGTTCAAACTTTTGAAGCCGTGAAGCAGATACGTCATTGGCGCCCAGCGCTTCAGCCATTGTTTCTGCCGCCAGGATTCCACTCTTGATCGCGAGGTGAATTCCCTTCAGCCGCATGGAATTCAGGAATCCGGCAGCATCACCAACAATCAAGCCTCCATCAAAGTAGTACTGCGGCAGCGCCCAGTAGCCGCCTTCGGGGATCGCTTTTGCTCCGTACGCATGGAGAGTGCCTCCCTCGAGGAGACTACGAACGAAGGGATGGGTCTTGAACTGCTGAAACCGGTGGTGGGGATCGACGCGAGGGTCGGGATAGTCGAGGCCGATGACAAGTCCAATGGATACCCGTCCGCCCTCCATGTTGTAAATGAATCCTCCGCCGAACTCTTCATTCCGAAGCGGCCAGCCAATCGTGTGAAAGACCCAGCCGGGTGCAGATTTCTGCTTCGGCACATCCCAGACTTCCTTCACGCCAACAGCGTAAACCTGTGGATTCCGTCCCGCGTCGAGGTGAAGACGGCTAATCAGCTGTTTGGTCAGCGAACCACGCACGCCTTCCGCCAGCACCGTGATCCTGGCGTGAATGTCGATGCCGGGTTCGTAGTTCCCTTTGGGTTGACCATCCTTACCGACGCCCTTGTCGCCGGTACGAATGCCGGCCAATCGGTTTCCGTCCCATAAGGGTTCCACACCAGCAAATCCCGTGAACACATCAACACCGCTTTGCTCCACCTGCGTACCGAGCCAGCGAACAAACTTGTTCAAGGAAAGAATGTAGTTCCCGTGATTGCGCAGCGGCGGCGGTGTTATGGGAAGTGTGAACTTTCCATTCCTGGTGAAGTAGAGAACGCTGTCTTCATCCACTGCACGGATGAGCGGCGCGCCGCGCTGTTTCCAGTCGGGTATAAGTTCGTCTATGCCCCGCGGATCCATGACGGCACCCGACAGAATGTGCGATCCGACCTCCTTTCCCTTTTCGAGAACGGCGATGGACGCATCTTTCATGAGCTGCCGAAGCCGATAAGCCGCAGCCAAACCGGCCGGGCCGCCTCCAACGATCAGCGCATCGACTTCGAGGGTGTCACGTTCAGGCACATTAGACAGGATAAACAAAATTGGGGCCGATTAGGGAGATCGAGCGAAATCGGGGCCAGGCCCGTTGGTTCCCTATTTCCCGCAGAGGGACGTAGTGGCGCTAGCGATATTCGTAAGCGGGAAATAGGGAACCAACGGGCCTGGCCCCGATTTCGCTCCTCGTCCCCTAATTCTCCCCGATCTATTCGTAGCGCTTGAAGAGCAGAGACGCGTTGGTGCCGCCAAAGCCGAACGAATTCGAGAGCGCGTATTCGACTTTCACCTGACGCGCTTTATTCGGGACGTAATCCAGATCGCAATCCGGATCCGGCGTTTCGTAGTTGATCGTCGGAGGAATCAGTCCGCGCTGAACAACCAGGGTCGTGATTCCCGCTTCCACAGCACCGGCCGCACCGAGCAAATGCCCGATCATGGATTTTGTGGAACTGACGGCCAGTTTCCGCGCATGGTCTCCGAAGAGTTGCTTGATGGCGTGGGTTTCGATCTTGTCGTTGGGTGGCGTCGATGTCCCGTGTGCGTTGATGTAGCCGACCTGTTCGGGTTGGATGCCGGCATCCGTGATCGCATTCAACATCACGCGGTGCGCGCCGTGACCGTCTTCTGGAGGAAGCGTGATGTGGAATGCGTCGCCGCTCATGCCGTAGCCGACGAGTTCAGCAAGAACCTCGGCGCCGCGCTTCTTCGCGAACTCCAACTCTTCCAGAACGAGCACGCCCGCGCCCTCACCAACGACAAACCCGTCGCGGTCCTTGTCGAAGGGGCGTGAAGCCCGTTGAGGTTCCTCATTGCGTGTGGACAGAGCCCGCATGGCAGCAAAGCCCCCGACTCCCATCGGGGTGATAGCGGCTTCAGAACCGCCACAGATCATGATGTCCGCGTCTCCACGGGAAATCACGCGGAACGCGTCGCCAACAGCGTGTGCGCCCGAAGAGCAGGCGGTGCAGGGAGCGGAGTTCGGCCCTCGTGCGCCGAAGCGAATCGACACCTGCCCCGCTGCAAGATTGATGATGCTGGATGGAATAAAGAACGGAGAGATCTTTCGTGGCCCGCCTTCCAGCAGTGCTCGATGCTCCCGTTCGATCACTGTGAATCCGCCAATTCCGGATCCGATGAATACCCCGGCGCGTTCGGCAACTTCCGGAGCGATGACCAGTCCGGACTGCTTCATCGCAAAGTCCGCAGCCGCCACAGCATAGTGGATGAAGTAATCCATCTTCTTCACATCCTTCTTGTCGAACCACTTCAAAGGATCGAAGTCTTTTACTTCTGCGGCGATGCGTGTGGAATACAGGCTTGTGTCGAATCGGCTGATCGGACCGACACCGCTCCGGCCTTCAGAAAGTCCCTTCCAGGTTTCTTCTGTTCCTGTGCCTAGAGCAGTAACGAGACCGACACCGGTGACAACTACTCGTTTCTTCTCCAACTTACAACCTCTTCAAACTAGGACTTGGGAAGATGCGCTTCGATATATGCGAGTGCATCCTTAACGGTGGTGATCTTCTCGGCATCCTCATCAGGAATTTCAATGCCGAATCCTTCTTCAAGGGCCATCACAAGTTCTACAGTATCGAGGGAATCGGCCCCCAGATCGTCGATGAAGGACGCGGTCGGGGTAACCTCCGACTCATCCACACCGAGTTGTTCCACGATAATCTGTTTGACCTTCTCTTCAGTCGACGAAGCCATTCAAAACCTCCTTAGTGTACGGCCCTGCTTCAGACAAATTGCTGATTATAGGAGTCCGTTAAAAGCATTTTCCAGCGATTTCTGGTCTTCAACATTGAACGTGATCGCGCTTTTGTCCGCTGCGCGAACGAGTCCGCAAAGGACCTTCCCTGGCCCGAGTTCAACGAAAATATTCGCGCCATCATTGAGCATCCATTGAACGCTCTCCTGCCATCGCACCGGACGCGAAACCTGCCTCTTGAGAGCATCGCGAGCCGCGGCGCCACTCGTCACAGGCTGAGCGTCGACGTTCGTTACGACAGCGCAACGCGGATCTGCAAACGTGCACGCATCCAGGTCCGGCACCAGGCGCTCTTCAGCCGGTTTCAACAGCGAGCAATGAAATGGTGCGCTCACCTGGAGAAGGATCGCGCGCTTTGCGCCGCTCTCTTTTGCGAGAGCGATAGCGCGTTCTACGGCTTCCTGATGACCGGCGATAACAATCTGAGTCTGAGAATTCAGATTCGCGGGAGCCACCACCTGCCCCTGTGCGGCGCGTTCGCACACCGATAAAACAGTGGGAAGCTCGATGCCGAGCAGCGCGGCCATCGCGCCGACTCCTGCGGGGACAGCTTCCTGCATGTAACGTCCGCGACGTTTAACGAGCGCAACAGCATCGGAGAACTGGAGCGCTCCTGCAGCCACGAGCGCTGAGTACTCTCCGAGGCTATGCCCCGCAACGACGGCGGGCTGCAGTCCTTTCGATTGGAGGACGCGATAAGCCGCGATCGAAACCGTGAGAATCGCGGGCTGCGTGTTCTCCGTAACCTTGAGATCGTCTTCAGGACCATTGAAGCACAGCGAAGACAGTGAGAATCCCAGAACGCGGTCCGCTTCTTCAAAAACTTCGCGCGCCTCGGAGTAAGTTTCAAAAAGCTCGCGCCCCATTCCGGCGTACTGAGCTCCCTGGCCAGGGAAAATAAATGCAGTTTTCATCGAAGGCGGTTAAGCTCCCGCGCTCCGCGTTAATCCGAGTTTCATGAACTCCTTTTCGATGGCGTCATTGACGTTGTGCCTGCAGAACTCGCTCGCAACGCGGATGGCGTTTTTGATGGCGTTGGCGTTGGACCGGCCGTGACACACGATGGAGATCCCCTTGATCCCGAGCAGCGGCGCCCCGCCGTACTCCGAATAGTCGAGCCTGCGCTTGAAGGCGCGAAAGGCGTTCTGAGCGAAGATGGCCCCGACTTTTGCCGAGAGGGTGCGATGTAATTCCTGTCCAAGCATTGCGATAAACGTTTCGAACAATCCCTCACTAAGTTTTAGAGCGACGTTTCCCGTGAAACCGTCGCAGACAATAACGTCGACATCGCCTTTGAAAATGTCGCGGCCCTCAACGTTGCCGATGAAGTTGATGGGGGCATGACGAAGCGACTTGAAAGCTTCCTTGGTCAGTTCGTTTCCTTTTGAATCCTCTTCGCCGATTGACAGCAACCCGACCCGCGGACGCCGGATTCCGAATATCGCACGCGAGTAGATTTCGCCCATGATGGCGAACTGCTCCAGGTGTGAAGGCTTGCAATCCACATTCGCGCCGACATCAAGAAGGATGCACGGCTTCCCCTTCTGCGTCGGAAGCACGGTAGACAGAGCGGGCCGATCCACGACCGGAAGAGTTCCGACAACGAACTTCGCGGTGGCCATCACGGCTCCAGTGTTTCCTGCGCTGACGACCCCGGAAACCTTCCCATCACGCATCAGTGTTTCACAAACGCGAATGGAGGAGTCCTTCTTGCGCCGTACTGCGGACGCCGCAGAATCCTCCATCGTGATCACCTCGCTCGCATGGACGATTTCAATCGGAAGATTCGACGTGTCATGCTTGGCGAGCAACGGCCGCACGAGGGGTTCCTGCCCCACCAGAACGATAGGCACCCCCAGCTGTGAAGCGGCTTGAACGGCTCCCTCGACTTCAACACCGGGCCCATGGTCAGTCCCCATGGCATCAACGGCGATCTTGATCATGTGAGACCGAGGATTATCTACTCTTCCGCGACTTCAATGACTTCGCGATCCTTGTAATAGCCACAATGAGGACAAGCACGATGAGGCAGCCGCAATTCGTGGCAATTCGTGCACTCCGCAAAGGAGCGTGCTGTCAGACTGTCATGCGCGCGCCGCCGGTCGCGACGGCCTTTGGAATGTCTACGTTTCGGATTTGGCATCTTTATGAACTCCGCTCGTCCTCAAGTTTTCTTTTGATTTCGATCAACTTCTCCATATGAGGACTGAAAACTTCTGCAGAACAACCGCAGGCGTTTTGGTTCCGGTTTATCCCGCAAACCGGACACAGGCCCTTGCAGTCTACCCTGCACAGCGCTTTCATGGGAAGCGCCAGAAGCACCTGCTCGCGAAGAAGGTCTCCAATCGCCAACTGCGTTCCCGCAAAGAAAGCTGTCCTTGTGTCTTCTTCCGTCAACTCGACGTCATCCTCGTCAAACAGGTCTTCGTCGTGTTCACGAAAAAACAGATCGAATGACTTTTGGATCTCGCCGGGCGCCGGCTCCAGACATCGGGAGCAACTCGATTCCATTGTCGCCGACAGATCACCCGCAATCCTGATTTCTTCGCCAGCTCTTTCCGCCGTGGCCGACCACACCAGCGGCCCGACCTGACGGACATTCTCACCGGCAAAATCAATCACACCAGGATCGAACGAACCTTCGAGGGAAACCTTTTGATCAAGATCCTTGAGATCTACGAAATACCGATCCATCCCACGTTCCGATTTACTTCACTTCTACCTGGGGCTGAGCAGGCGCAGGAGCAGGCACGGGAAGTCCCATGCGTTTGAGGGCGCTCTCCGCATCCGAACGGAATGGCGAATCCGCAGAATCCGTCACAACCTTTGAATAGGCCGTCTGAGCGACCTCTTTCTGATTGGCGGCTTCGGCCACAGAGCCGAGTTCGTAAGCCACAGCAGCCTTTGAAAAGCCGCCGGCAGTCTCAAGTTGCTTCAGGACATCGATCGACTTCTGCAGCTCGCCGTTACGTTTGTAAACATTGGCCAGCGCAAACTGCGCGATGGGCTTGGTCCTGGTATCGCCCCGGCCGATCACCTCTTCCAGATTTTTCACGGCGTTAGCCATGTCTCCCAGGCCATCCTGACTGAGTGCCAGATAGTACTGCGCGAGGGAAGCTTCCGACGACGACGGATAGTCAGCCATTGTTTTCTGCGCAGCAAGGACTGTTTTCTCGAACCGATCCTTATCGACCTTCACAGCCTGATCATGGAACGCAAAGATCACATTGGACAGGTCCTTCTGAGCCGCCGCAGTTTGGGTTGAGGAGTAATACCGCCACCCAAAGAAGCCCAGTACCAGCACCAGCACGACACCCGCACCGATCAGGACCTCGTTTTTACGAGCCATTGCGGTCTCTGTCAAACGTTCCAAAGTTGTCGTGATTTCGTCCTGAGCCCTAAGCTCCGAACGCGTCATTCTTGCTCGCGCCACGCAGTCAACCTCCGGCCACTTATAAAAACTCCTAAGTCTAAGCTAGAACTGGCCGTCTTTACAAGGTCGTGCGGTTAGGCAGGCGGATCGCTTCCATCGAACACGGAGGAACGGATGTGCGGTTATGTGTGATAAACGCTTGCGGAATCTCGCACCCGCTCGGGTGCGAGATTCCGCAATGCTTCGTTAACGAAGTTTTACCAGGTCCAGCCAATGCCGAGCTTGAAGTCCGGACTATCGAATGCCCCGATCTTAATTTCAGCCATGAACCCTTTTCGTTGCTGGATACCACCGACGAAATTGAATCCCCCACCTGTGTCTGTATCTCTATGACCTGCTCCGGTATCAAACGATCCGACAAGGAAGGATGGACCGCCGCCGATATAGGGCGTCCACTCCCGCGACTTGATCCGCAGGTTGTACACGAACTCGGGGTTCAATGTGAGCAAGGTGAGACCATCGCCAAACCCCACTTCAGCATTCGGGCGAAACCAGAAGTTCTCAACGATCTCTTTCACATTCATGTGAGCGCCGATATAGAACTGATCCGGGCTTGCACTCACTCCTGCGCGAATTCCGATACCCTTCGTCTGAGCTGCCGCCGAACCCGCTGAAATGATGAAAGTAACGAGGAACATCAAACTTACGACTGTACGTCTTGTCCACATTGTGAACACTCCTTCTTCTCTTTAATCCCTGGATGCTAACAGGGGGACAGAAATGCAAGCAGTGTTGTGCAGAGGACCAGACTGAAACGCCGAGACCACTCCAGTTCAGAATCGACGCTGAAAAATTTATGACAAGGATAGATAAACGCTGAGCTCCAACAACCATGCCATTCGCGGACTTGGCCAGAAGTCAAGAGGTTGAAGGCAAAGGGAAAGCGCTCGACTTAAATCCGGGAAATCTTCCACGGTTGCGGAGACTGGGAATCGGGACAGTGCATCGGCCAAGACCCGATTGCCCTATGTTCTTGGCATTTTAGCTTCTAGTTGGCTGTTGGTCTCGGACTTGCACGGGCACTCGCAGGAGAGGGAGGTGCTTATATGCAACGTTTCAAGACTGGTGTACTAGCTCTTACGGTTTCAGTAGGTTTGGCAGGCGTTTCCAGCGGATGCCTTTCGACAAGAAAGTTCACGCGGAATGAAGTCAAAGCATCGTCTGATGCCCTGAAGTCAGACTACACGGCGAAGATTGATGCAACCAACGCACAGGTCAAAGAAACCCAGGACAGCGTCAACCAGGTGAATACCCGCGTTTCCGCAGTCGACCAGCGAGTGACCACGGTTGATCAGAAGGTCGCGGCCACCGACACCAAGGTTACGGAGTTGGATACGAAGACAACCAACAACATCAATGGTGTGAGGACCGACTTGACCGGGCAGGTTAACACCGTTAAGACCGCTGGTGAGACAACCAACAGGAACCTGACCACGCTCGATCAGAAGTTCACGAACCGCAACAATTACCAAATGAGCTCTCAAAAATCTGTCTTGTTCAAGTTCGACAGCGACAAGCTGACGGATGCAGGTAAGACAGGATTGGATGAAATCGCGCAGTCCGTTTCGACAAACCCTGATGCGTTTGTCCTTCTTGAGGGCCACACCGACAATACCGGTGACAAGACCTACAATGTCCGGTTGGGCGAGCGCCGCATTGAAGCCGTGAAGCGATATCTCGCGGTGGATAAGGGCGTTCCAGTTTACAAGATTGAAGAAATCAGTTTCGGCTCGGAAAAGCCGGTTGCGCCGAACGACTCCAAGGAAGGCCGTGAGCAGAATCGCTCGGTGACGCTGACCGTTCTGTCGCCGAACGCCACTGCCGCGAATCGTTAAGCTTCAAGGATCTCGGCGACTCTGGAGCAGGCTGCTTCACGGATGAAGGAGTTCCAATGAGGGATCAACTCCAGCATCTGCGGTCCTGAGAGTCGCCGCGCTTCCCTCCTCTGGCGCGTTTGCAGAGGGCACGCCGCCCCCCAGGCTAGTGTTCCTGCAAGCGCGCAGACGGACCCTAACCGTAACGTTCGAAGATACTGCATCGCTGATTCCGAAAGTCTCGCAGCATCATCGAAGCTGCAGAAGCAGTCCGCGCGCAAGCTCCCCGTGATCAGGAAGACCACGTCCACGAAAGAATCGAATAGACACTCTATGCTCGAGGCGATTTGCCTTCGAGCAATGCAGTTTGCGTGAAGAGAACCTGAAAGAGGAGAGCCGACAATCTCGACAGGTGCTAATGCGATCGCGTCTGTTGTTTGTCGTTCTTTCAGGTTTTCTTCGTCGCCCATCCGGGCTGGAGCCCATTTCAGCCAGCTTCAGCCTGGATGCTTTTCGGGACCTCCACACCGCAGGCTTGAAGGTACTTTCGTCGAAATTCAATACCGCCTAACCCCAATAGATCGAGACTTCTTCAAAGCTGCTCGCTACTTGGTTAGCAGTAGGTGAGGCGCTACTTGGTTAGCGGCGTATTGCTGAACCTTCGTTAACTGCGAAAACAAGACCGTAGACGCGCCGTAGCCGTCCCGCCAGGCGAATTTCCCTACCCTGTCGATGAATCCACGCAGAAGAAACCTGGCTTCATCTGCCGAATCACATAACCAACGTGTCGTCGCCGTCATCGGCCCAAAGTTCGTTCGGACATGGCCTCCCCGTTCCGCCAATGGAACACGCGGTGGCGGCATTGTTACGGGCAATACCGCCAGTGTTGTCGGTTGCTCCCGCCACGGCTCCGCAATGATCCGACGGCGGTCTTTTGCAGAAGACACGATATGGTCGTGAGGAACGCTCCTCTCCCTTGGAAGAGGAGCGTTTTCAAGGAAGGCTCGAGGGTGGGAAAATCAGTCCTGCAATGAGGCGCTGGTGCTGACGCTGTCCTTTGGGGTGCTGACGTAACCGCGGATGCGATCCTTATCGATCGAATTGACGATCAGTTCATATCGCACTCTTTCCTTGCCGACGTTAATCTGGATCGGCTCGTTCATGAGCTGGCCCTTCTTCTGCAGCTTGGAATCGTCGACCTGAAGCGTGATGTCATACCTCTTCGCCTTCACGTCTGCTTTGTTTAGCTGAAGCCGAATGTTCGCGACGCGCTGCATCTCGTTTGTCTTCCGGATATCGAATTCATAGTAGTCGCGTTCGCCACGGCGCTTGAGAGCCGCGAGCTCGTCAGCGTTGCGCGCGATCTGACGTCCGAGTGAATCGCGCATATCGCCAACTTCACGCCGGTTTGCCGCGAGGTCGCTCTTCGTTGTTTCAAGGTCTGACCTTACGCCGGAAACCTGTCCGTTGACCTCGCCAAACTGTGCCGATGTTTCCTGCCTTACGGCCTGGAACTGAACATCGGACTGTTCGCGAATGGTGTTGACATGCTTCGCTTGTTCGTCCAAGGCCTGACGCAGAGCCGACTCCGAGCGGGCCTGATCCTTGCGGGCTGTGGCCGCAGCCTTTTGGGCGTTAGCCAGGTCCGAAGCCGTAACACCAACTCGGTTCTGCACCGCGTCCAACAACGTGGAAATCTCGGCGATCTTGGCAGCATCTGCCTCGCGCATGCTCTGCAACTGGCTTTCGATGCTTGCCAGGCGCGTATCCGTCGCGCTGTGTGAAGACCGGTCGGAATAGGTCTGATAACCAAGCCACATCGCCAGGCCGACCACTCCAGCGCCGATTATTTTGGGTGCAATCATTGTCAAGTACCTCCGCAGCGCTTAAATGCACACGGGCTTCCAGCAAGCGAGAGCTGCAGGCTTGAGATTTATTTTCAAATATTTGAAGCGATCCGGAAGGTTGCAGCGGTCCTGCAATTTGCCGTCATCCGTGGAGAAACTCCACGGATGACGGGAATGTTTCTACGACGCAGACTGGTGAGTGCTCGGGTGCGGAGTACGTGGCGTAGCGGCATTAACGGTGAGAACGCGGCCTGAAAGCCGTTGTCCATTTAAACGCTCTATTGTCGATTGCAGATCCGATACATCCTGGAGTTCCACGAAGCCGAATCCACGGGAGTGGCCGGTCACGCGGTCGCGAATTACTTGTGCGAAAGTCACGGAGTGTCCCTGCTCTTCGAGCCACTGCCGCAATTCCGTTTCACCGCAGGCGTGCGGTATGTTTCCAACAAACAATCTCAACATTCCGCTAATCTCCTCTCGTTCAGATTTGAAATTTCACGAACTGCCCTGACTCAAAGTTCAACTGGTTTCGAAAGGACGAAATTCAGCCGACTTTCAGCGGGATAATGCAAATCGTCGCCACGGGTGGCCAGGACCGCTCCTGTGCCTCCAGCGCCTCCGATCGCGGCGCCAGTCGCCGCGCCCTTTCCTCCCCCTGCGATGGCGCCAATGACAGCACCAACGCCTGCGCCGCCACCGATGATGGCTGCGTCGCGTTTTTGGTTGTTGTGGGCAACACCAACGAAAGTTTTGGTTTCGATAGAGACGGGCTTTCCGTCATGCTCAACTGAGGTCAATTGAAGACTCAAGGTTGCGCGTCCCTTCACTCGGCCCGCCTTCTTCACGTCAATGACGCGTCCCGAAACGGTCGCGCCCTTATCCAGAATTGTTTTTCCTCCAATCACGACCGGATCCGCGAGAACAGCTGCGAACTGCGATCCCGGTGCGCTGGCATCAGTGCCCACGCCTTCTTGCAACACGATATGCAGTGAAGTACCCGGCGGCACCGTGATCTTTGGCGCGGACTTGTTCAAACCGAATAATCCTGTGGATTCTTCGTTGGCCGTTTCCTTGTTAGCCGTTTCCTTGTCGGCCATCTTCGCGTTGGTACAACTCGCGAGAGTTAACGCGATGGCGACGACGCCGAAAAAACGCTTCATTGCTGCCTCCTTGCGTTGAGCTTTGAACTTCCACTCAAAACGCGATGTGATTTTTTTTGAGGAACTTCGGTTGCTCTACGCCTCTATATGAGAAGGGCGAAAGCGACGAATTTGACCGCGGTTAGAGCGGTATTTCGACGCGTCCAAAAAGGCTTACCCTCCTCAAACAGGGGCCGACCTTCAATGGCCTGCTCTCCCTAGGTCGTTATGCCAGCAACCTATATGCCAGATGAGGTTTTCAAGGACTTGCAGGCTGCCGGACGGGCATTAAGCCCAAGAGCCTGTAAAAACACCCGGCATGGAAGCACCCCATGGGTAACAAAAACGCGGAAAATTTCCATGAAGTCGTCTACTCTGAAGGATATTCAGAGTCAGATTCAGGGGTATCTGATCATGGGACTAGGTTCGCAAAACCTCTAGTAGACCAAAAATGACAGCACGCAAACGTAAGGTATTGATGGTTGATGATGATCCCGCGATGCTCGAATCGTTCGACGTACTTCTCCAGAGCTGGGGATTCGACGTTCTTCAGGCCGGGGACGCCCGCGAGGCAAAGCAAATAGTAGATCGTCATGATCCCGACATCGTGATCAGTGACGTTGTCATGCCGGAAATCTCCGGACTCGAGTTGCTTCGTGATTTGAAGGCCGGTAATCCTCAACGCCCGGTTCTGTTGATCACGGCTCGCGGCAGCATCGACATGGCTGTAGAAGCGATCAAGCAGGGTGCCCGCGATTTTCTTACGAAGCCCGTCACCGATTTCACGAAACTCAAAGCCCTGCTGGATGATGCGGAGCGAGAGATCGAACTTCGCCGCAAGACCCGACGCCTGGCCTCGAATATCGAAACCGACGGCTTGTTTGGCGACTTCGTTGGGGCAAGCCGACCGATGCGCGAGGTGTTCAACCTTATAGAAATGGTTGCAGGGCGGGATGTGTCCGTCATCGTGACTGGCGAAAGCGGCACCGGCAAGGAGCTCGTCGCCCGATCCATCCACCGCTTGAGTGCTCGCGCAGAAAGACCCTTCGTCGCAGTGAACGCCGCCGCAATTCCGGATACCTTAATTGAGAGCGAAGTTTTCGGCCACGAACGCGGAGCTTTCACGGGCGCCGTCGGTACTCGCCCCGGCTGTTTTGAGCAGGCGCACGGCGGTACGCTCTTCCTCGACGAAATCGCAGAAATGCCGATGCCGCTGCAGCCCAAGCTCCTGCGTGTGCTTGCCGACGGCAGAGTCCGGCGCCTCGGCGGCAACCATGAATTTGAATTCGATGTCCGCGTGGTGGTCGCGACAAACCGCAATCCTCTTCAAGCAGTCAAAGAAGGCAAGCTGAGGGAAGATCTCTTCTATCGCCTGAATGTTTTTTCGATCGCCTTGCCGCCTCTTCGGGAGCGGCCGGATGATGTCCCTCTTTTGGCTCAGCGGTTCATTAAAGAGTTCAACGCGAAGCATCGCACTGCCATTGAAGGCATATCGGATGATGCAGCCGAAGAGTTGAAAAAATACCCGTGGCCCGGGAATGTTCGAGAACTTCGCAATGTAATCGAGCGCGCGGTCGTTCTGACAAAGGCGGACTGGATCGACACAGCCGTGCTGCCGCCCTACATTCGATCGTCCACTCCTTCGAACCACAAGCTGGTCCTTGATGTCGGAAACACCACGATGGCCGATGCCGAACGCGAACTAATCATTCGTACGCTCGAAAAGACCGGTAACAATAAGGCCGAGGCTGCCCGACAGCTCGGCGTGGATGTCAAAACCATCTACAACAAGCTGAAGGCGTACAACATCGAATCATGAGCGTCTCCAGCCGTGTCGTCCTGAGCGTGGGCCTTCTCATGACGTTGGCCCTGGGCGTTGTCGGCTACGAACTCCGGACAGTTAACCAGCTGCGAGTCATCAACAATGAGCTGTCGAATGTCAGTTCAGCTGTAAACAGTGCGCTTAAGATGGAGCTGGACGCGACAGAATTGGACAGATTCTTTCGCCGCTATTTAAGCAGGGACGAAGAGAGGCGGAAAGAGAACGACCAGGCGCTGAACGATAGTATCGAAAATATCGACAAGAGTTTCAGGGACCTGGAGGTCCGGCAGCCCTCTGAAGCTTCGTGGGAGATTGCCGAACTTTCTTCCGCATGGCTCCTGTACAAAGCCCAAATCGAGAGCATTCGACAAGTAGTTCCGAAACAAGGATTTGATGAATTCCCACCGTCCCTGGAGGCGGCAGCGAGCGAGCATTACGAACGAGTCATCCGGACGCGAGATTTAGTTCTGGAAAACAGCGCTGCGAAGCTGAAGAGCAATGAGGCACTCGCAAGCCAGGCATACTCCGTATCGCTCGTTGCAGCCGCGATCTTTCTGATCCTAAGCGCGATCATCACCTTCCTTACCGTAAGAGCCATCAACGCGCCGTTGCGCGAATTAACTCGAGGAACGCGTAGCATTGCCACCGGGCAGTTTTCGCATCGGATTCCCGTTGCGGGGCCAAGCGAATTTGTGGAACTTGCCCGCGACTTCAACTCCATGAGCGAAAAGCTCGGGGAACTGGATCAGATGAAGAAGGACTTCGTCGCGCACGTGTCGCACGAGTTAAAGGCGCCACTTGCCGCAATCCGGCAAACGCTTGCGGTCACACTGGAGGAAGTTACAGGTCCCGTCAACGATGCGCAGCGCAGACTGCTTCAACTTAGCCGGAACAGCGCCGAACGGCTCAGTGCCATGGTCGCAAACCTCCTTGATGTTTCCCGGCTGGAAGCGGGAACGATGGAATACGAAATGAGCGGCCAGGACATCGTGAGCATCGTGAAGCAGGTCGTGGAAGAGTTTTCGCTAAAGGCGGTAGAACGTCAGATTCACATCACCGTTGACAGCGATAGTTCGGAAATCCCCGTTATTTGTGATGCGGACCGAATGATCCAGGTGATCGGCAATATCGTCGATAACGCGCTGAAATTCTCTCCACAGAATTCGACGATTCGCATCGAGGTGAGCCATAATCATACGGCGTCTGTACCCACCGCCACCGTATCGGTGTCGGACCGCGGGAATGGAGTTCCAGACGATCACAAGCAGAAAGTATTTCAGAAGTTCCACCAGATCCTCGGCCGGGGGAAGAGAACGGCAGGCCAGGGCGTCGGGCTGGGATTGGCGATCTGCAAAACCATTGTGGATGCGCACCGCGGGCGTATCTGGGTTGAAGACAATCCTGAGGGCGGAAGCACGTTTCGGGTGGAAATGCGCGCCGCGCAGGCAAAGGAGGCAGCGAAATGCGGTTAGGTCTGCGCTTGTCGCTGGCGGCGTTCGTGCTGCTGCTCGCAAGTTGCACCCGGACAACGCGCGTCGCAACACCTCCACCACCCCCACCACCCGCCCCAACTGTTGCCCTTTTGGCCGCGAACCGCGAGTTCGCAGCCCGAAATTGCAGCGACGCAAAACGCGACTTTGAAGAATATCTCGACCTTGTCCCATCGGCTGGCGATCGGGATCGGGCACTGTTCTATTTGGCCATTATTCACACCGTTCCGGAATGCGGGCGTGAGGACTGGGCAACTGCGGAAGCCTATATGAAGAGGTTGTTCGCGGAGTTTCCCGAAAGCTCATACAGGTCACCGGCACAGCTCATTCTTTCACTTCGCGATGAGTCGGCTAAGATCTCGACGGAGATCTCGCGCCTCACAGCCGAGCAAGCGGAACTGCGGAACGAAGGAATTCGACTCAGGAATGAAATCGCAACCCTTCAAAACGACACTGCTCAGCTGCGTATGAGTTCTTCTCAGCTCAATGAAGAGATCAACAGGCTCAAAACTGAAGCAGAACAGGTAGCCGAGCAGCTCAAGAATAAAGACCAGCGCATCCGGCAGTTGACGACAGAGCTCGACCGGCTGAACCGAATCGATTCCGAGCGTCGCGCCCGTCCGTAATCGCATCGGCAGAACGTTGAGTTTTTCCGCACTCAACCATCGACGACTTTCTATTCGAAAAACTGAAACTACAACAACCTCAGCATTCGCAGTCCTTTTACGAAAAATCTAACAATTTTCGCCGTTGGTATGTCCGCTGCACTTTGCCATGGCGGAGGTACCCAATATGCTGAGTCTCAACAACAATCCAAAGTCTGAACAAAACAAGATCGTCCGCCACGGACATCGTGGCCTCTGGACAGGGGCCGCGTTCGTCCTCACGATCGGTCTCGTCGGCGCCAGTACGTACTGGTTGAATTCGGAACTGCGCGCGCAGGGCAGCTCGATTACAAAGCTACTGGGCATTCAGAAAACCGTGGACAGCCTGAGTGATCGGATGATCGGAGCGGAAACGGCCCTCGGTACGTTTCCTGCTGAAATGAACAAAGTCAGCGGCCGCATGGATTCGCTGGACAAGAGGGTGACTGCCGTACAAAAAGCAACGGCGGCAAAACCGACGGCTTCGGCATCGCCCGCTGTCGCCGAACTCGGGAACAGCGTTGCGAAGTTGAACGAGCAGATCGCGACGCTGCAAGCGCAACACGAAGATGATGCCGCGAAAATGGAATCGTTGCGGCAAGACCTTACGAATACGCGTGAAGAGACGTCGGTCCAGTTTGCAACGGTGAAGTCTGCCATTCCGCACGATGCAAACCCGGATGTCGCCACTCTGCGGAATGCCCTTGACCGGAACGAGGCCGGCCTTTCATCGCTCGCGAACAAGGTCGAGCGCGATCGTCATGATTTCGAGGTTCACGAGGATCGCGTGGTTGAGATCGTGCCCGGCGTGCTGCTAACGATTCGGGATACGAATGTCGGACGTCAGGAAATCAGCGGGTGGATTTACCTCGAGAACGATCGACGGGTGATCTACCTCAAGAACCATGGACTGCTGCAACCGATCACGGTCTATGGGGTGTTTGGCAAGGATTCTCACGACATCGTGATCACGCGCGTTCGCAAGGATGATGCTATCGGGTTCGTGCTGTCACCGAAGACCGAGGTTTCTCTGAGCGCCGGCAACTAGGAGAAAGGGAGATCTGGGGACAGCCTCCGAATTCGAACGTGAGGATTGGGAATCATGGACGGATCCTCTCGTTCGAATTCGGAGGCTGTCCCCAGATCTCCTCCGGTTTGCTCTCTCCGCAACACTTCTGCTAACCTCCGCGCTCATGAAAAGAACCATTCCCGCTTCCCTTCTCTTGCTGATTTCCATTGTGGCTCTTGCCCAGCGCGGGGCGAACACGCTCGGCGACGGCCCGTGGACGTACACAACGTCCGAACGTGGAACGCGCATTCGAGTTTCCGTCGTCAGTAAAGGACTCTCGCATCCGTGGAGCATGGCATGGCTGCCAAATGGCGACATGCTGATCACGGAGCGCGCCGGGCAACTGCGCATCCTCCGCAGTGGTGTTCTCGATCCAATGCCGATTGCGGGACTTCCAAAAGTCCAGGCAGGCGGAACGAGCGGGTTGCTCGACATCGCGTTGCATCCAAAGTTCGCGACGAATGGTCTCGTTTACATGGCGTACAACGTGTCGAAGCCAGCGCCGGCGGCAGCGGCTCCAAAGGCTCCAGCGGCTCCAGCCGCAGCGCCAGCAGCAGGTGGAGGTCGCGGCGGCGGCACTCCGATGGTTTACTCGACGGCGCTTGCTCGAGGCCGCTTCGACGGCAAGGCGCTGGTCGATGTGAAGGAGATTTTCGTCGCCGAGCCGTGGATGGCGTTATCCGGCGGCGATGCTTCGCGGCTGCTGTTCGCTCCCGACGGAACGCTGTTCATGAGTTCCTCTCACCATCGAGATGAGAAGGGTCCGCAGGATCCGATGAATGATGCCGGCAAGATCCTTCGGCTCAACGACGACGGCACTATTCCCAAAGACAATCCGTTCGTCGGCAAGGCGGGATACCGTCCTGAGATCTACTCCATCGGTCATCGGACTGTTCTTGGCCTGGCGTTCCATCCCACAACCGGCGCGTTGTGGGAAACCGAGAACGGACCGCAGGGGGGCGATGAAGTCAACATCATCCAACCCGGCAAGAATTACGGCTGGCCGCTGGTCACGTATGGCCACGACTACGATGGCACGCCGCTGAACGAGCGGGCGATACCGTCCGGTATGGTCCTGCCGACGGTCTTCTGGGTTCCTTCGATTACGACATCGGGCATTACTTTCTATAAGGGAGACAAACTCGCCGCGTGGAAAGGGAACCTCTTTGTGGGCTCGATGACTGTGGGTCGCATAGGCGGCACTGGCCACCTGCAGCGTGTTGTCTTTAATGAGAAGGGCGAGCAGCGGCGGGAGTCTTTACTGGTGGATCTGCATCAACGCATTCGCGACGTCCGTGAAGGTCCGGATGGTTTGATCTATCTCCTAACAGACGAAGACGCAGGCGCGCTGCTAAAAATAGAACCGGCGCCGTAAAGCGAATCGGACTCAATCCAGTTTCCGAGACCACTTCAAAGTGTCTTTGGCGATCCCGCCGCCCGGATAGGCTGCCCATCCGCCAGCCAGGGTTGGTCCGTTTTGGCCTTGCTCAATCTTGAAAAAGGAGACCCCAAGATTGACGCAGTCTGCGCGTTGCCACGCAATGGCAAGATTGTTGCCGTCGCGAATTGCCACACCAATCCAGTCTCCTGCGGGATACCTCTGGAGATATTGGTAGACCTGTCCGTTCCTCGTAATTCGAACGAAGTCCCCTTCCTTAAATGTGCCATCGCCGGAGTAGTAGCCGGTGATGTCGACTTCTTGTGTCTGTGCGCGTGCGACCAACACGGCCACAGCAACAATGACGCACATGCCTAATCCCCAACGGAATCTCACAGACATCTGTCACCTCTCACTCTGCATTACGGTTCGCTTCCGGCCCGCCAAATGGTCAGCCATTCTGTCGAGCCACGACATTCGTTCATGGCGGTGGCGGCAAAAAGCCGGAATTGCGTTCCGCCCCATGCATTCTATGCCTGGTGAGGAGCGAATATCCCTTCTGCGCCGCTCCGATTCAAAGGTAGCTCGCACTTGCTTGATCGGCGCGATCGAGATACGCCTGGGTCGGAAAAAGAGACAAAAAAAAGGAAGGCAAAAGCCTTCCTTTTTTTTTGCGTGACTACTGATTGATGTTTGAACTACTTCCAGCGCTTCCGCAACTGGTTGCCGACCACCATCAACATGCCGGTTCCAAGCAACACGAGAGAACCCGGTTCGGGGACGTTGATTGGAGTGGCGGTCAAGGCATTGGTTGCAGTGAAGCTCGCGATACTACCCGGAGCCAGGGTTATAACTTCACGCGCTGTAAGGGCGTAAGGGCCCGCGGCGTTAATCGGAATGTTCGCGGTTAAAGCATCGCAAGACTGCGCCAAGCCGCCCGGGCTTACGCAAGCTGCAGTGCTGGCTACACCATTTCCACCCGGAACGATGAAGTCATTTGTGTTGCGCAACCAAACCGTGAAAGCCTGACTTTCACCGGCAGTGGAAACCGTCCAGTTTGCCGTCTGCGAAGCGTGCAGGAAGCCTGGGCCCGACGGCGTGGTGAAGTTATTCAGGCCGGTGTCGATCGTGATTGTGTGCAGGGCAGCACTCGTGTTGGTGAGGCTGCTCTTGGTGTCCAGAATGAAAGCAATTGCGGGAGTTCCCGGCGAATTGCCGGTCAGCTGGATTCCAACGACGCCGCCGCCGCCAAAATTGACTCCGTTGACTGTGCCGGTGAATTGTATGGAGTCGCCGCCAACTGCGGTTGTAAATCCAGCCCCGCACAACGCAGCGGAGTTGTCGCAGGTGACGATCGTACCATCCACGTTTATTCTCATGAACGCAGAGGCTTGTGCTTGTGGAACGATGCAGACTACCAGTAGAGCAACAAACAGAAGCTGAAGCAGAAGTGGTCTTTTCACTAGAGCCTCCTAAGTTATTTCTCAGCGGTCGCAACTGAGTTTGAGCAGGAAAGAACCGCTGCATGAAGAGCACGGCAAAGGCCGTTCTACCCGACGAAAGTGCCAGGACGTAACACCTTTTGGCTACTACGTTTAGTTACCTGTTTTATCCGGTTTTTTTCGACCGGCCAATGCCCCGTTTGTAAGCCTTTCTGACAGTGCCGTGCCCTTTTCAGCTAAACCTTATTCGTTCTATTACTTACGCCGTTGGGCCGATTGTAAGAACTCTTTGCAATTTTGAATAGAGTCGGACGTTGAATTGCGCGGAAATTTTCCGGGAGCTTTTTCCATTCATCTCGAGGAGTTCCGCCACGGCAACGCCGGACCCTTCCAAACTCAAGGCTCGCTGAGAAACGCCCGAATCGCCGACATGAAGTGGGCAAACTCTTTTTCGTGTTCCAGCAGTAGGTGATTGTTGCTCTCCAGTGTGATAAGGCGGGCCCCCGGGATTCCATGGGCCAGTCCCAAGCCTCGCCTATAAGCGATTCGTCCGTCGTTGCGGCTGTGAAGAACCAGTGTGGGTACACGAACCAGGGAAAGGCGGTCGCGGATATCCACTCTGCTGAGTGCTTCCTGAATCCGTGTGGCGTTCGTCGGGGACGTGGAAATACGCATGAGCTCATTCATCCAGCGAAACTGCTCGGGAGTCCCCTCCGGGATGAAGGCTGAAGTGAACACCTGGCGAAACGCAGGATTGTCCTGACCCCATCCGTGAAGGATCAAGGTTTGCATCGCTTCGCGACGTGCGATCTCCGTTGCGTCCGCGTTGACTCGCCAACCCGTTGCGTAACCTCCGTGGAGGATAAGACGCGTGACGCGGCCCGGATTCCGGATGGCGTACTCAACGGAAATGGCACAGCCCTGAGAAATTCCCAGAAGGGGGAACCTATCTAACCCGACCGTATCCACAACCGACTCAAGGTCACGCACAAATGCATCGAAAGAAATGTCCTCTACGTCCCAGTCGGACAGGCCGTTCCCGCGCGCATCGTAACGGATGAGGCAGTGATCGCGAGCGAGCCCGCGAAAAACGTGTCGCCAGATCGGGCTGTCCCAGTCGTATTCGAGATGGTTCAGCCAGTTGGCTGTCTTGATGAGTGGAGGTCCTGCTCCGACAGTTGCGTAGGCAACGCGCACGCCGTCGCGGGTCGTGCAGAAGCGTATCTCCTGTTCCAGTTGGGTCCCGGCTTGAGAAATTACAGCTGCGGGATCGCCGGCGTTTCGATGCGAAACCAGGGCCTCAGCTAGTTCGCCCAGTTCCTGCGCTCCGGCATCACGAAGTTCTTTTCCGCTGATCTCACACTGGCGCTCCGCCTCCTCCCGCCGGCCCGCGGCAGAAAGCGATCGGATCAACAGCGCATGAGAAGGAACAGAGTAGGCGTCCGCTAGAACGAGATCGCGCGCATGGTGCATAGCTTCTTCAGCACGCGCTTCCTCAAGCAGCCGGCTCACAAGGGCGTTCAGCAAAGACGCGCGCGTGCGTTTTGCTGTCTCTCTTTCCGTAAGCAACCAGAACTCGAAATCCTGGTGATCCTTGATGGATAAATCTTCCAGCAGTTCCCCACTAAACTTGCGCGCCAATTCCAGAAGACGCTCCGTAGTGAGAGTTTGCGCTCCACCCGCGAGTTCCTTTCGTATGTCGAGCAGATCGACAGGAGTGTTCTTCAGATCAAAGGAGACATATTCGCGGTCCGCAACGATTCTCTCGCAGCCAGGTTCATCGACGATTGAACGCAGCCGGCTAAGCGACCACCGAAGCGATGCGCGAGGGTCGTCTGGTACGTCCCAGAACATATCGCATAACCGATCGCGGCGATGACGCCGCCCCGTCAGAACGAGATACGCAAGGAGAGCACGCGTCTTACGCGATTGGGGAAAGTCCTGCTGGGCTTTCCCTCGCAGAACCAGGAAGTCGCCCAGAACCCGGATCGAAAGCGATTCTTTCATTTGCCTTTGCGTCGGAGCACAGGGTCCGTGTTGGGAACATGTTCAGCTCCGGCGCGATTATATCTGCCCATTAATCGCCAGAATGAATAGATTCACTCCAGCAGCAGCCCGAGCCATGCGCCCTAAAAACGTGACTTCAATCCGGCTCATCGTTAAGATTTTCCCAGTTTCCCGGTCCTTGTCAGAAGCTGTCAGTCGTTGAGGGGGCGTGTATGCGAATGCTGGCGAAAGCCGCGTTGGCTTTTCTGTTCGTGCAGGTGGCACCGGGGCCAGTACAGCAACAACAAAGGATTTTGTCCGGTTCCATTCAGGGCCTTGTGTTGGAGGCGGGATCCGGAAATCCGATCCCCAAGGCCCAGGTCACGCTTACCAGAGTCGTCTCGCCGCCAAACACCAATCCTGGAGCGCTTGCGGCTGTACCTCCCCTGCCCGTACCGCCAATCCCGCCCGCGATGACGGATGTCGACGGCAAGTTTGCATTCAACGACCTTGAACCAGGAGAATACCGAATCATTGCGGGGAAAAACGGCTTCGTGCGAACGAATTACGGCGAGCGCTTTTCCGGCGGCCCCGGAACGATCATCACCTTGCCGGCCGGCCAAACCCTGAAAGACATCTCATTTCGGCTGACTCAGACCGCGACGGTGAGTGGCCGTGTTCGGGACTACTCGGGCGAATTCGCCGCAGGTTTCGCAGTCCAGCTGCTTAAGCCTTCATACGGCCCCAACGGCCGAACTTTCCAAACTATCGCTTCGGGACGCACAGATGATCGCGGCGAGTACCGGCTGTTTTGGATCTCTCCGGGGCGATACTACCTGGCGGTGGCGTCGAACCGGAACACGTTGTCGATTCTTATTGATGGGCTCATCATAAATGGCGGGGCGGGTCCGAATGAAATCGCGCCGACGGGACAACCCACGGTTTTCTATCCTGGCGTGGTAGATCCTTCACGGGCGACGACCCTCGAGGTCGGAGCCGGAAGGGAATTATCGGGTATTGATCTGGTGCTCCCGCAGCAGCCCGTCTACCGAGTTCGCGGACGCGTCGTCGACGCCAATGGGCAACCACCGCGCACTGTCAGCATCTCGCTGATACCGCGCGACAGCTCGTTCGCGTTGCTCTCCACAAATACCAATCCCAACTACAACGCGGCGACAGGAACATTCGATTTGCGCGACGTCATTCCCGGAGCGTACTGGCTTCGAGTTCAAGCTTCGGAGTCCACCGCAACCGCGACCATTCCAGCAAACCTCGTCGGCAGGCCGGTCATCGACGCACTGAATTCGATTTCGGGCACCAGAATGGCAGCCCAGATTCCTTTGGACGTTTCTGGTGACATGGATGGCGTCGTTCTGTCGATGAGCTCCGGCCTTTCCATTTCGGGTATCGTTCGAGTCGAAGGAACTCCACTGCCGGCGACTCCGTCGCTGCGTGTAGCCCTTCGCGCAACCGCATCGAACGGGCTCGCTTCGACAGCACAACCCCTTAATGCCGACGGCACGTTTTCACTGACCAACGTCTTTTCCGGGGAATATCGACTGACAGTGCTTACTATGCCGCCCGACTACTATGTTAAGGAAGCGAGAATCGAGCAATCCGATGTCCTGAACCAACCATGGGTCATTGGTACCGGGGTCAGAGGGAACCTCGAGATTGTGCTGAGTAGCGCGGCAGGTCAAATCGAAGGCACCGTCGTCGACGCTCACTCACAACCGGTTTCTTCAATTCAGGCTGTTTTGATTCCCGACCAGGATCGTTCCCGAACGGAACTCCTGAAGACAGCGGTCACAGATAAAAACGGCCGCTTCACCCTTCGAGGCATCACTCCCGGGAACTACAAGATCTTCGCGTGGGAAGGTATCGAATCCAACTCGTTTTTCGATCCAGACGTGTTGAGTCAGTACGAGCAGCTAGGGAAGGCCGTCAGGGTTGCGGAAGGTGGAAAGCATACGGAGGAAGTGAAGATTATTCCGGCGAAGCCGCAGTAGGTGCGGGCCGGGCTTCACGCTCCATACTGGACTGGGTCGGACTGCACCCGCATTTGTGCGCGTGTCCTGCAGCCCCGAGTCGAAACCTGCCGCTAAAGGCCTGCACACTTCTCTCTCTCCGCGAGGAGGTCACTATGCGCCGAGCAGTGAACGTTTCATTGGTTCTGCTTCTATACGGTTACGCGTATTTCGTGAGCGCCACGCAGTCTCCACGCTCCACAGTCTTCGAAGGGGCCCGGTTGATTGTAGGTGACGGCTCCATGATCGAAGATTCCACTTTTGTCATCGAGGGCACGGAGTTCACCCAGGTGGGTCGTCGTGGCCAGGTGCAGGTTCCCACGGGAGCGCTACGTGTGAGTCTTGCGGGAAAGACAGTAATGCCGGCGAAGGTAGACGTCCATGGGCACATCGGCTACCAGCATGATTTCGACGGGACGATGGCCAAGGAATACTATACGAGCGAAAATCTTATCGATCATTTGGAACGGATGGCGTATTACGGCGTCGGCGGTGTCGTCGGAATGGCGGACCTCGTCGATCGTTCCGATCTGCGTGGCGGACGAACTAACTGGGGTGATGCGCCGCTCCGCGTTCGCGACACTAAGCCCTTCGGCGCTGCACTCTTTCTTACCGCAGGTCCGGGAATCGCCTGGCCTGGCTCGGGCGCGCAAGGCCATCCATCAAGGGCCGACGTTCCCTATCCTGTTACGACAGTGGCAGAAGCTCGCGCCGCCGTTCAGGATAACTCCCGCATGAAACCGGCCTTCATCAAGATCTGGGTGGACGACCGCAATGGGCAGACGAAGAAACTGACGCCGGAAATTTACCTGGCGGCTATCGATGAAGCGCACCGGTTGAACCTGGCTGTCGCCGCGCATAATGTCACGCTCGCGGATGCCAAGATTCTCTTCCGGGCCGGTGTCGAAGGTTGGCTGCATTTGCCGGTTCGCAACGGCGAGGCGCCGGACGACGAACTGCTCTCCATTATTCGGGACCGCATCGTGAAGAACGATCGTCCGAACATGTGGTTTCATCCAAACGTGGGCTCGTCGGCGTTCACGCGCGAAGACTGGAATGATCCGCTGCTGCGCGACACTGTCCCGCCGGAACAGATCCAGCAATTTTGGGGAGCGCAACTGGCTGATGCAACACCTGCGTCGGTGGCCCGTGCTCGCGACAACCTCCGGCAACTCGGCGCGACGAATGCATTGAAGTTGAGAGCAGCGGGCATGAAGATCGTCCTGGGGAGCGATACCGGACAGACGCGCTTCTTCATCGGATGGATGGGACAGCTCGAATTTGAAAACTGGGTCTGGCTGGGGCTGACTCCGATGGAGGCGATCATCGCTGCAACGCGTGATTCAGCCGAGGCCGTTCACCTTAATACCGGACTCATCGCGCCACACAAAAACGCCGACTTCACCGTGTTGGATGCAAATCCTCTGGAAAACATCGCGAACTCAAGGAAGATCAACCGGGTGTTTCTACGCGGCGTCGAGGTTGATCGGGCTGCATTGCGCGCCAAATGGCAGGCTCGCTGGCCAAAACGTTAAGCTCACTGCAAATAGAGTGGGGGGCGCCCGGTGAGGAAATCCTCGCGAGGCGGGCTGAAGACATCGATGACCACGGTGTCTTCCAGTGCTTCGGCTTCGTGCATGACGTTTGGAGGAATGACGACCACATCGTCCGGTCCCATGATGGTCTCACCATCTCCCACGCTCAACCTGAGCTTGCCCTGCACCATGACGACGATCTGTTCATGCGGGTGGCTGTGGCGGGCAGCTATAGCGCCTTTCTTGAACTCCCATTTTACCAGCATTTCTTTCGTACCGACAATCATGCGCCGTCTGATGTTATCCGTGAGCTGTTCGACAGGCACGGTATCCCATTTGTAAGTCTGCATTGGTCCCATCCTCCGCATTCGGGAGAAGATCGCGAAGGCACTATGCGGTTAATAGCCCCGGGCAGAATCGAACTGCCGACCTCCGGTTTAGGAAACCGCTGCTCTATCCGTCTGAGCTACGGGGCCAAGCAATTCATTCTACAGCAGCCTAACAATCTACGTTTACACACCTTCGATGATAGCGGTGGAGAAGGTTCGAGCAATCTGTGCCAGCAGATGCACGAATATCCTTATACTGGCCGTCGTAGGCGGGCTTCTCGTATCGCAGTTCCTGACGCGATACGAGAAGCCCGTGATCTACCTCTATCTCGAAGGACTTCAACGACGATTGCAGCGCAAGAAGAAGGTCGAGATCGAGCGGGAATTCAAAAGGGGGAACACTCATGACATACGTCGATGGCTTCGTAGTGCCTGTGCCGAAAGCAAAACTAGCGGAATACAAGAAGATGGCTGCTTGGGGCAGGAAGATGTGGATGAAGCACGGCGCGCTGCAGTACTTCGAGTGCTTGGGCGACGATCTCGCCGGCATGCCCGAGTGCACGAACTTCAGGAAGATGGCCGCGCTGAAGCCATCGGAGACAGCGTTTTTCTCCTTCATCATTTTCAAAAACAAAGCGCACCGGAACGCGGTTAATAAGAAAGTCATGGCGGAAATGAAAACACAGGAGATGCCGAAGTCGATGCCGTTTGACTTCAAACGCATGGCGTACGGGGGCTTTAAGACGCTGATTCAAGGATAGGGAACAGTTTCTTGTCGATAGCCAGAATTCCACTGAAATTTGATTGCAGGCGCTTGTCAGGCAGCGCCGGGTCAGGCAGCGCCGGGTTCTTTTGCTCGTTGGATACACGATCTCGGCCATGTCCTCTAGATTGCCGATTTCGAGGTCTAACGATCCTAATTTCGCAATCGGCGTTAATGAGCCTTAAAAATCAAGCGACAGATTCGTAGCCTATCCGCCGCTGCTTTTGCTAGCCTAATTCTCCGGCCTGGACGCAAACACTATGACGAGCGAAAGGAATAACCATGTCCACCAATAACCCTGAGGATCTACAACGCGAGCTCGATCGACTCCGTGCGGAAAACGAACGCTTGAAGAAAGGCTCTTCGAGAGGAATCAGCCTGAAGGTCAGTGAAAAGGGCGGCGTCTCCGTGTACGGGCTCGGAAGATTTCCGGTCACGTTATATAAAGAGCAATGGAAGAAGCTGCTCGACATGAGCGACGATATCCGCAGCTTTATCGAAGCCAATGACAGTCAGTTGAAAACCAAGGAATGAATAGGTCTCAGTAGCGCTGCATGGGTATACTCAGTTACGCAAATGCTTAACCCGTTTCCCCGCTTATTCGAGACGCCGACTCTTACCCGCAAGCGCATTGTCTCTGCGTTTGTGGTGGCGGCAGCTACGGATGCACTCCAGCTGCTTCTGGGTCCATTCGGATTCGCCTTTGCCGACGAAGTGCTCGATGTCATCGCGATGTTTGTGATGTGGCGGCTCCTCGGCTTTCATGCCTTGCTGCTACCGACGTTTTTGCTGGAAGTTCTGCCGATCGTCGATATGCTACCAACCTGGACAGGGTGCGTGGGAATTGTCGTTGCCCTGCGCAAGCGTCAACAACACGCAGAACCACCAGCTGGACTGCCGCCGGGGCCCGTCATCGACGTCTGAACGCGAATGCCGACCACCTATCTACTCATCGCAGTCAATGTAGTCGTCTCGCTTATCGCTTTCTCAAGAATGAACAGCGGCGACGGAGGCCGCATGTTCTTCTTCTCGCCGAGCGACGTCGCCGCAGGCAGGAATTATGAAGGGATGATTCTTTCCCACTTTTCTCACGCCGATGGCGCTCACCTGCTGTTTAACATGGTAACGCTCTATTCCTTTGGCCCCGTCGCCGAGGAGGGTCTGGGCCCCATGAAGTGGCTGCTGGTTTATGTCGTCTCGGGCCTCTTGTCCACGCTGGTTGTCTACTACAGACACCGGATGGATCCGAATTATCGGGCGCTCGGCGCCAGCGATTCCGTAACAGGAATCCTGTTCGCGGCGATCGTGATGGCGCCGGGAATGCACGTGCTTTTTTTCATGATCCCGTTCGAAATTCCCGCACCGGTCTTCGCGGTAGCCTACATTCTGCTCTCGATATTCTTCATGCAGAGGGGAAGAGGAAATATCAGTCATGAGGCTCACCTCGCGGGAGCGTTCGTGGGCCTGGTTCTGGGCGGATTGCTGGGGCCGCAGGGATTTGAGCCGCTGCTGAGAAGGTTCGGGTGGATGCTGTCGTGAACCGAGGACCGGAGGATTCGAAAGCGTCTTCTTAACGTCGGCTGGAAAGATCTGGGGACAGACTCCGAATTCGCGAACCGAAAAGTCGGCATGTTCGAAAACTTCCCAGTTCGCGAATTCGGAGTCTGTCCCCAGATCTTTCCAGGACATTTAGAAGTCCCACGAATTAATACTTGATCAGGGATGAAACGGTGTAGTCCGTCAGACGCTCTCTTCCCTTCAGGAATTCCAGTTCCACGACGAAGGCATATCCTGCGACGAGCCCGCCAAGTCGTTCCACAAGATTGGCGCATGCCAGCGCAGTCCCTCCGGTAGCCAACAGGTCATCGGCGATGAGAACCCGAGTTCCCTTGGAAATAGCATCCTTGTGCACTTCGAGGGTGTCGAGACCGTACTCGAGTTCATAGCTGATCTTCTCGGTTGCGGAAGGAAGCTTCTTGGGTTTGCGGACGGGGACGAAGCCGGCGCCCAGGTGATACGCCAGAGCCGGCGCAAAAATAAAGCCTCGCGCTTCAATGCCAATGACAACATCGGGCTGCGTGGGCGCAACCATTTCCGTTAGGCGATCGATCGTCGTGCGGAGTCCGGTCTTATTCTTCAAGAGAGTCGTGATGTCGTAAAACAGAATTCCCGGCTTGGGAAAGTCCGGGACTTCTCGAATCAGTTTCTTCAGATCGTTCATTCTCAACCTCGTATTTCGAAAGATGAATACCGGTCCGTTCGTTCTGCGGCTTCGTCGGTCACTGCATCCACTGCGGAACTGCTCGGCCCGCGCTCCAATTCCTTGCGGAAACTGGCCAGAATCATGGTCTCTGCTTCCGCGTAGACCTCAACATCGCCATTCGGCAGGTTCCGAACCCAACCGCGGACACCCAATCGTAGCGCAATCCGCTGCGTGAAATATCGGTAACCCACGCCCTGTACCTGGCCGCGAATACGATAGCGTCGGGCCACATCCATGTGAGATTAATTGGTGATTTCGAGCATTCGCTGCAAGGCGACGCGCGCATCGGCAGCTACGTCCCGGGGCACGGAAATCTGATTCACGATGCGGCCCTCGGCAAGATTCTCGAGCGCCCACAGGAGATGCGGCGCGTCGATCCTGAACATCGTCGAGCAAAGACAACCACAATCATCCAGGGGAACGATGAAGCGATCGGGATTTTCGTTCTTCAGGCGATTCACCAGATGGATCTCCGTGCCGATAGCCCACTTTGTGCCGGCGGGAGCATTCGTGACGCGCTTGATGATGTGCTCTGTGGAACCGACATCGTCCGCCAGCTGGGCAACTTCCCACCGGCATTCGGGATGCACGATCACGGAAATTTCCGGATAGCGGGAGCGCACCTGCGCGACATGTTCGGGCAGGAAACGCTGATGCACCGAACAATGTCCCCTCCACAAAGCGAAACGAGAGTCCCGAAGGCTTTGTTCGGAGTTTCCTCCGAGTTCTTCGTACGGGTCCCATACGACCATTTCATCAAGGCGATAACCGAGTCGATACGCTGTGTTGCGCCCAAGGTGCTGATCAGGCAGAAAAAGGATTTTGTCGGACCGCTCCAATGCCCAGCGCATCAGTGCCGACGCGTTCGACGACGTACAGACCGCGCCGCCATTTCGCCCGCAGAACGCTTTTATGGCCGCAGTGGAATTCATATACGTTATCGGAAGGATGCGTTCGCCAGTCACACGTTGCAAATCGTCCCAGCAGGTCTCCACCTGATCGAGTTCAGCCATATCGGCCATGGAACAGCCGGCGCTCAAATCCGGCAGGACGACCTTCTGGTGATCGCCGCTCAGGATATCTGCACTCTCCGCCATGAAATGCACGCCGCAGAACACGATGTACTCTGCATTTTTCCGATTGCCGGCCCACTCGGCCAGCTTGAACGAGTCTCCCCGAATGTCGGCAAACTTGATGACCTCGTCGCGCTGATAATGATGGCCAAGAATTACCAACCGCTCGCCCAGACGTGTTTTCAGCTCGCGAATCCTGGAGTCGGTTTCGTTCTCGCTCAGTCGGGTAACGTGGTCCGGAAGGATCGTTTGCAGCATGTTGAACCTGTAATAATAGCGTAACTTCAGGAGGCGGGGACCAGTTCCTTTGTTGTCAGGCCTTTCCGGAAGTTCTGGTACTGCACGGAAAGAATCCCCTCGCCCGAAACGCGGTACTCCAGAGTATCGAGCGCTCGAGGAGCCGGCATGGCGGTGACTTTTCCTTCTGAGTCAAAAGTGCTGTGATGACAAGGACATTCGAAAGTGTTCGCCGGCGTTAGGTTCACGATGCAGTTCATATGAGGGCACGTGCCGGAAAACACGAGGAATGTATCGTCGGCATTCCGGCGAATCCATAACGTCTTCTCGACCGGGCCGGTAAGCCACGTGCCATGCTCGGTAACGGTGACAGTCCGCTTCTGGAACTCGCCGACCGGAAACTCGGAGATCGGGCCGAGTTTCGCCGCCTCGTCGGCTGACGATTCGCGCCGCACGAAGTAGTGCACGATTCCGATTGCGCCCCCGCCGCAGACAAGGAGGCCGCCCAGTATCTTGAACGCTTCGCGACGGTTCTCCTTTTGGGCTTTGCTCATGGCCGGGTGAAATCATCGCACAGAACTCGTCATTCGGTGGATGCCCGTGCGGTCCTGAGGGTTGCGGCGAATATGCGACAAAGTTCCCGGTTTTCCGCGACTATTGGGGCGATTACGTCGGGGGAGAGCAAGAAGCTTTGCACGATTATTTCAAGCCAGATCGTCGTTTCGTTAAGTTCCTTAAACACGATTTTCAGTTTGTGAATGAAATCAGCGCGGCTCTCGGCGCCGCGCGCCTCCCCATAGTTAGCGGCTGCCGCGGTTCCGGATCGGAGGATTTGCCCGCAAATATGCCGACCCTGAGGAGAACGCGGCAGGCGTGCCGACAGCGAAACAATCGCAGCGGCAAAAGCAATTAGCCTCTTTTCAAGTTGATCTGATTTTGACGGGTTTGCGCTCATGCCGAGCACATACAGCAACCGGCGTTCCAGGGGATCTTAAATGTCAAACGTCACGTGTCCCATGTCACGCGTCAAATGGACTTGTCAAACGACCACGCTACCCCATGCCCCAATTAGCCGAGAATAACCCGCAGAACGGTGCAGATGTGACACTTGGTCACTGGGTCGTTTGACAAGTCCATTTGACGCGTGACATGGGATAGGTGACGTTTGACATTTAGGGGGACGGAGCCAGCTTTTTTACCGTCTTTTATCTATTCCACGATCCTTGCCTTGACCCGTCTGCGCGTAAAACGTAACATTTTTCGATTATTCAGAGAGAGGTACACCGTTAATGTCGGATCGCACCAAAACAGAAGAAAAATGGCCCTCTTATACGATGGTCGATCCGCGTATGCGGAAGATCTATTTCCAGTTCTACCAGGAAACCTATAAGCCCTCGGCACTCGATAGAAAAACCAAGGAACTGGTCGCGATTGCGGCATCCCTCGCCAGTCACTGCAAGGGCTGCCTCGAAGGCCACATCAAGAAGGCTTTGAAATTCGGCGCGACCAAAGAAGAGCTCAGCGAGACAATCGCGATCACGATGGGCGTCGCCGCTGCTTCGATCGTCGATCTCACGGACATCGCCGCTGAAAACCTCAAGATCCGGCACTTTGATGGAACTCGCGCTCCAGCAGAACCACGGGAAGTCTCTCCGGAGGAATAATGATGAAGCAACGCCACCGTATCGCTCTGGCTGTTCTCCTGTTGACGAGTACGATCACACTGCTCGGGCAGTTGCAGCGTGGTGGCCCGCAATTCCGCGATGTCGTTCCGCAAGGCTCCAGGGTCCAATACAAGACTTACCAGAGCGCCTTGATGAGCCGGGAACTGCGATACGGCATCTACCTGCCGCCTTCGTATGAGACCTCTGGTACGCGACGCTATCCGGTCATCTACTTCCTTCATGGCCTCAATGAAAACGAGATGCGTTGGAGTACTCGTGGCGAGACCGACCTGATGCTGGACAAGATGATCGCGGACAAGGCGATCGGCGAATTCATTGTCGCCATCCCGATGTCGGCCACCACAAGCTTCTATACCAATGCGCGCAGCGGCAACGCTCCCTGGGAAGATGCCGTGGTCAAGGAATTCATTCCGATGATCGAGTCCAATTACCGCGTGAATGCTTCGCGAGCAACGCGCGCTATCAGCGGAATCTCAATGGGAGGGTATGGAGCACTGAAGATTGCGATGAAACATCCCGAGATGTTCGGCTCCGTCAGCACCCATAGCGCCGCGCTTGTACCCGACTTCAATACCGCTACGGTGACGGGACGCCGGCTCGATCAGTTCAAGGCACTCTTCGATAACATCTACGGGATTGGCTTTGCCGGCGGCGGCCAGTTGGACCTTTCTTACTGGAACGCCAACAATCCGCTGGAGCTCGCCAAAGATACCGCGAAACTTCAGAACATGAAGATCTACTTCGACTGCGGGACCGAAGACGAATACGGTTTCTATGCCGGCCAGCAGGTTCTTGACGACGTTCTGACGAAGGCGAAATATCCGCACACTGCCGGCCTGTACCCTGGAGCTCACGGCTGGGACTATGCGAAGCAACACACGCGACAGTCTCTGCTCTTCCACTGGAACGCTTTCAACGGAAAGTAACCTGAATATCGAGTTCAACTCGATTTCATACGCGAACGCCACATTCCTCGCCGAACATCTACCGGCGGTGCCGAAGGGGTCGGCAGTCTACAGGATTTTCGACACCCACGGACAGCTCATCGTTCTCGACAAGACCAGCAACCTGTTTCACAGGCTCGAGCGGTATTTCGGTGAACGTTCGGAGCGCGTGAAGGATCTCGACCTGCGGCAGATTACAAGCCGGATCGAATACCGGAAAACGTGGTCGCCATTTGAAACCGCCTACGTTCTCTATCTCCAGAGACGCCACTATTTTTCCCGGACCTATCGCCGCATGCGCACGTTCCGTCTGTTCACCCTGATGAAGATCAATCGCAAGCAGCGATTCCCGAGGATCTATGCCTCGAAACAGATCAAAAGCGGCGTGGAATACTTTGGTCCCTTTGTCACCCGCGGACAATTCACCCGGCTAAAGACAGCGCTCGAACGGACGTTCAAGCTGCGACCCTGCTTGTATAACATCCGCGGTAACGATCCCCATCCGGACTGTCTCTACTTCCAGATGCATACGTGCTCGCGCCCATGCAACAACGACATTGATCGACAGCGATATCTTGCCGATGTCGATTCCGCGATAGCGTTCATCCAGGGACACGATGAAAAACTCGAAGCGCCGATGCTGGCGCGTATGAATGAGCTGGCAGAGGAGGAAAAGTTCGAGGAAGCGGAAGTCGTGAAGCGGCAACTCGAAAAGATCCAGCGGGCACGCAAGGAAGTAAAGGATAAGCTTTCTTCCGTCTGGGGATTCGATTATCTCGTGCTGTTGCCGTCAGACAGCACGGCTAGAACGAAAGTGGCCTTCATTAAGGCAGGAAACATCATCGGCTTCGAAGATTTCGAGGCGCCGTCGCTGGCTGATTCCCTTCCCGACGAAGTCGCTCGACGATTTTCGGGAGCGACCGATGCGGTCAACTATGACTGGCAATACGACGAGTTCTGCCTGGTGGCGAACTATCTGGTCCATCCGCTGAAGTCTGTGGAGTTGGTTCGGGTGGAAGCAGGCATGGATCTCGCGGCATGTCTGAAAAAACGAGAAAGGCACCCGCCTGTGGCGTCCGACTCTTAAATGCCGGCTGTCCGTGACTGTTATACGATGCCAATTGAACTTAACCCGATAATCGGATCACTTAACTCAAATGAGTAAGTTTGATAATCCGATCCGGTCAAGTTCAATTGTCAACGTACAGCAATCAGCGGACAGCCGACATTTAGGAGGCTGCCTACCGGTGTCCGTTTAGTTTGTGAAGGTTAATCTTGCGGCTGAGGGTGTTCCTATGCACCCCCAGAACCTCTGCGGCTTTGCTTTGATTGCCTCTGGTCTGGCCCAGGGCAATCTGAATGAATTTCTTTTCAAAAGCACCAACAGCTTCGTCGAGGAGAATTCTTTTTTCGATCATCTCTGCAACCAGGGATTCGAGCTTTTCTTTCACGGACAGCTTCCTCTCTCATGACGGCTCACGCCACCACTTCTCAACCGCGTGATATCCATCCATGAATCGCGTCTTGAGATCTTCGGGCGTAGCAAGAGCAATAATCCTGGCACCCGGAAGGTAGTAGGGGGCCAGTTGGGAACTCCTGACTCGCTCGGCCTGGACATCGAAAGAAGTTAAAGCCAGAAAGACGATCGAACCCAGGACCCAGCCTCGAATAAATCCGAAAGCGGCTCCAAGCAGTCGATCGAACCACTGGATATGCGCAAACTTGATGAGCTTCTGTACGATCCAGATAACGAGAGCACCGACAAGCAGTGTTCCCAAAAAAACAAAGGCGAAGCCCAAGAATAGAGCAATGTTTTCGGTCTTTACAACCCCTTTAAAGAGAGACGAGGCACTGCGATAGAACCACGCTCCTACAAGGAACGCGGCAACAAGCGAAGCCATGCCGAACAGTTCGCGAATGAAGCCTTTAATGGCGCTAAAAACAACGGAGACGACGAGAATGAGGAGAACACTCCAGTCCAGGAGGTTCAACTCATTCAACATCGTTACCGGTAAGAATGCGCAGCGCTTCGCGATACTTCGCGCTTGTCGCTTCGACGATGTCCGAAGGAAGTTCCGGACCTGGGGGTTGTTTGTTCCATCCGATTCCTTCCAGATAGTCGCGTACGAACTGCTTATCGAAGGACGGCTGCGGCTTCCCGGGAACATACTGATCCGCGGGCCAGAACCGGGAAGAGTCCGGCGTCAGCATTTCGTCGACAATCGAGATTTTCCCATCGATCACGCCGAACTCGAACTTGGTATCGCAGATGATGATGCCGTGCTTGAGCGCATACTCCACTCCGCGCGAATAGAGCGAGAGCGTCAGGCGCTTCAGTTCCCTGATGTTGTCGGCGCCGATAATGGCAGCGGCCTGCTCTTCGGAAATGTTTTCGTCGTGACCGGTCTCTGCTTTTGTTGAGGGCGTGAACAGCGGCTGAGGTAATCGATCGGAATCCCGCAAACCCGCGGGCAGCGCGATGCCGCAAACTTTGCCGGTCTTGTTGTAGTCCTTCAATCCCGAACCGGTGAGATAGCCGCGCGCGACGCACTCCACCGGAAAGACTTTGGCTTTCTTGACCAGCATCGACCGGCCCTGCAGCTGTTCACGGTAGAGGTGCAGGGGTGGTGGAAAGTCTTCCACGCGGGTGGAGACCACGTGGTTAGGCACATCGCTGTTAAAGTGCCGGAACCAGAAGGCCGACATCTGCGTGAGGACTTTTCCTTTGTTTGGAATCGGCGTGGGAAGCACAACGTCAAAGGCGGACAGCCTGTCCGTTGCAACAATCAAAAAGTGTTCGCCGAGGTCGTAAATATCTCTGACTTTGCCCCGCGCGTGCAATTTCACGCCGGGCAGGTTCGTCTGCTGTATGGCCATGGTTTTAGTTCAACCTAACGGAAACGATTTTGGAAATACCGGGCTCTTCCATCGTAACGCCATAAAGCGTGGAAGCAGTCTCCATTGTTCGCTTGCTGTGGGTGATGACGATGAACTGCGTCTGGGCGCTCATTTCGCGGACCATATTTGCAAACCGGTCCACATTGGCCTCATCGAGAGGCGCGTCGACTTCATCCAGAACACAGAACGGGCTCGGCTTGAAACGGAACATTGCGATGAGAAGAGCGAGTGCAGTGAGCGCTTTTTCGCCGCCCGATAGCAACAAGACGTTCTGAAGTTTCTTTCCTGGAGGCTGTGCAACGATTTCGACGCCCGCATCCGCCTCTCCTGCCTCTTCCAGCAACCTCAATTCCCCGTGACCGCCACCGAAGAGATGAACGAAGGCGGAGCGGAACCCCGCATCAATAGCTTCGAAGGCTTCCCTGAACTGCTTGCGGCAAACCGCATCGATCTCATCGATCGCCTGAGCTGTGTCACGAATGGAATCGAGCAAATCCTGACGTTGCCCGTTGAGGAACTCGAAACGCTGTTCCGCTTCCTGGTACTCGTCAACGGCCATCATGTTTACGGCGCCCATCGAATCCATCTTTTCGCGAATCTCTTCGTATTCCTTCTCCTGCAACTCGAGCTGCTCCGGTGAAAGCACATCAAAGGATTTCAGACAGACCGCCTCGATGGTCTCGTTCAACTCGTTCCAGCAGGAACTGGTCAGGTGCTTCAGGTCGGAGTCCACCCGGGTGCGCTCGATTTCCAGGGCGTTGTGCCGATCCTTCCACGCATCCAGCCCGGCGCGGGACTCGTCCCACTGTTGTTCTGCAGCGTGAAGCTCGATGCGCAACCCTTCGAGGGTCGCGGTGATCTCGGTAATCTGCGCGTTCAGGCGCTCGTATTCGGTGAGTAGTTCCTGGCGGGCTACTTCCATGTTCTCAATCGCAGTACGAGACAGAGCCTGTTGTTCCTCAGCCTGTTGGATCTGCAGCCCGGCACGGTCACTTCGTTCCTGCAACTCCTTTGCTTGCTGCTGAAGCACGGACATCTCGCGCATGACGGCAGACCGGCGCTCTTCGAGCACAGCGAGGCGGGCCTGGATTTCGCCAAGATCGTGTCTTCTTGTTTCAATATCACGGGCAAGAGATTCGCTACGGTCGGACCGTTGCCCAAGTTCTTGAAGGATTGCCTCCTTGGAAGTTGCGATCCCTGCAAGCTGCGATTCCGCTTCGTGCACGGCAATATCGAGTTGCGAACGCTCCTGCGTAAAGCGAGCGATCTCCGCCCTCGCGACTTCAGCCCGCTTCTGGACATGAGCCAGATCGCCGGCCAGAGTCCGGACGCGATGATCCGTGGTGAGAATGGTTTTTTCGATTTCCTGGACGCTGGAGATAAGGCGGGCGCGCAGCGCCTCGGCTTCCCTGAGCATTTCTTCAAGCCGCGCGGCTTCTGCTTCTCGCGCGGACGTCTCGCGGCTCGCATGATCCATCTGTCGATCGAGTTCCCGAATCTCACGCTTCAGGGACAGCGGTCCGAGGGCTTCGCGTTCGCCCCAGCTGACCACGTGACCGTGAACGACCTCGCCCGTGGACGCCGCGAAGCGGCAATTGGGATACTGAGCGCCAAGATCCCACGCCTGATCGGCAGTCTCGACAACGTAGGCATTTCCGAAATGGTTGGCGACGTGTTTTACGCGCTCGTCGAAGCGCACAATGTCAAACAAGGGCGTCGCGCCGGGAATGGCATCGGGAACCTGCAGTGGGGTCTCGCCGTTAAGGACAAGACATTCGAGACGGCCCTTCGTGACATCCTTCACGATGCCGATCGCCGCAGACGCCTGCGTACGATCCTTAACCACAACGTATTGCAGTTCCGGACGAAGAAAGTCCTCGACGATCGATTCGTAAGGCGAATCCACCTCGATGAAATCCGCGAGAATGCCCAGCGGTTCCCACTCGCGTCCGCGCACATAGTTAAAGAACTGCTGTACGGATTCTGTGCTGTAGGCACGCCTGATGGCGAGGTCCCCGATCGTTTGAAGACGATTCTGAATACCATCTCGGCGGCTCTTCCATTCGGCAGCAGCTTTAACACTCTCTGCGTGGCGCTCTCGCAGGCCGGAGCACTCCGCTTCGGTTGCGGAGAGTTCCGATCTGAGGCGCTTCATGCCGACTTCATAATCGGAATGCTCGTTACGGGCCGACTCCAATTGAGCCTGCACCGCAGACGCCGCATCCAGAGCTTCCGATACTTCGCGCTCCAACCGCTCGATCTGAGACATTAGCCTCTGGATCAATTCCCTTCGGCTTGCGATCTCATTGCCAATCCGCGCTTCACTTCCGACGACTTCAAACTGCTGGCGACGGAGACCCGCGATGGCGCGTTCTTCGCCTGTGCGCTCTTCGTTCAGACCCGCGAGCGTTGTCTTCATCCGCTCGATCGATTCGATGACGCCAAGGCGATCCAGTTCGGTCTCGTCCAACTGGGCTGTTCTGGAAGCATGTTCACTTTGATTTCGAGAAAGCTCTTCGGCAACGCGCGTTCGCTCCTCGCCAAGCGCGTTCTTTCGTTCTTCGAGAGCCCGGATCTGATCTTCCAATCGTTCAATGCGCTGCGTCGCTTTCTCGCGCTCCAGTTCGACTTCGGAATGACGTGCAAGCCCCTCGCTCAGTTTTTTTTCACTCTCCGCAACATCTCCACGCCGCTGGTGAACCAGCGCGTTCAATCGTTCGATTTCCGCTTCAAGCCGCTTCCCCTCATCGCCGATCAATGCAAGAGCCGATTCGACATTCTCCTGCTGGAGGACGAGCATCTCGGCGCGCGTGGAGAAAACTGCCGAGAGAATTTCCCGCATTCTGTTACGCAGTTCGATGTAGCGGCGCGCCTTTCCCGCCTGCCGCTTGAGAGAATTTCTCTGACGGTCGACCTCGGCGAGGATGTCGTTGACTCGGGAAAGATTCTGCCGGGCAGCTTCGAGTCGAGATTCCGCAAGTTTTCGTTTGGCCTTGAATTTTGTAACCCCGGCAGCTTCCTCGATGAGGCCACGGCGATCCATGGGCTTGGCGCTCAGAAGCTGGCCGATGCGTCCCTGTTCGATGATGGCGTAACTGTTTGGGCCAAGGCCCGTGCCCAGGAAAATTTCGTGGACATCTCGCAGCCGGCAGACCTTTCCATCAATCAGATAGGCGCTTTCACCATCACGGTAAAGTCTTCGCTGCACCACGATGTCGCGAGGACCGGCAGGCGGCGCGCTATGTCTATTCCCATTGCCGTTCCCATTCCCATTGCCGTTGCTGTGGCCATTGGCGTGTCCATTCACGTGACCGTTTGTGGAGCCATTGCCATTGGCCTTCTCGGGGCCGACGATAACCTCAACGGGAGAAACGGGATTTGTTTCAGTCAGAGTGATGGTGACTTCGGCCATCCCCATCGGCGCTCGATTTCGAGTTCCATTGAAGATAACGTCTTCCATCTTCTCGCCGCGCAAAGACTTAGCACTCTGCTCGCCAAGCACCCACGCGAGGGCATCCGAGACATTGCTCTTACCGCAACCATTCGGGCCGACAATGGCCGTGACTCCTGCTTCCTGCACGACGATTTCGCCTCGGTCGGAGAACGACTTGAAGCCCAGCATCTCAATACGTCTTAGTTTCAACACAGGTATGCCTTCCTCACTTTTCCGACTGTGCCGATTAGCTTGAGTCGCAAGAGTGACAGATTGGGTCCCATTTCGGAATAATGGTGCGCCCCCATGAACGAGATGAACGAGACGAACGACACACACGCGACGCACGACGGCAGGCAAAAGCCCGAGAGGGTCATTCTTCACGTCGATATGGATGCATTCTACGCTTCCATCGAGCAACTGGATAACCCCGCCCTAAAAGGACGGCCCGTGATTGTAGGCGCGGATCCGAGACAGGGACTCGGCAGAGGCGTGGTCGCCGCCTGTTCCTATGAGGCGCGCAAGTTCGGTGTCCGCTCCGCATTGCCGATCAGCCGGGCATGGAAACTCTGTCCTGAGGGAGCTTTCGTTCGCTTGCGCATGGAACGTTACGTCGAGGTTTCCCATGAAGTGATGGAAGTTTTACGCCGGTTCACCAATCTGGTCGAGCCATTGAGCATCGACGAGGCATTCCTCGACGTGACCGGTTCCACCACGCTCTTCGGCGCGCCGATCCAGATCGCTCGCGCGGTGAAGAAACAGATTCGAGAAGCTACCGGGCTGACAGCATCTGCCGGCGTCGCACCGAATAAGTTTCTTGCTAAGATCGCCTCGGACTTGAAAAAACCCGATGGTCTTGTGCTGGTGGAACCCGGTGATGTGCAGGCGTTTCTTGCAGACCTTCCAATTTCCCGGCTCTGGGGCGTCGGGCCAAAAACCGAAATACGGTTGCGCGAAATGGGACTCCATACGATCGGAGCTGTTCGTGCCCGGAAGCAGGAAGATCTGACAGAGATGCTGGGCAGCAATCTTGGGGCCCACCTTTATCACCTCGCCATGGGTCACGATGATCGGCCCGTCATTCCCAACTGGGAACCAAAGTCGATCAGCAACGAAACGACGTTTGAAGAAGACACACGCGATCGCGAACTGCTGGTGAAGACGATTCGCCGGCTTGCCGAAAGCGTGGGCCGTCGGCTGCGTCGCGAGAACTATAGCGCCCGCAAAGTGACATTGAAAGTGCGCCTGGAGCCGTTCGAGACCCACACACGGCAGATCTCGGTGAAGCGGCCTGTCGATACGGATGAAGAGATCATCCGTCTGGCCTTATCGCTTTTCGACCAGTTCTCTCTCGAGCGGCGCATCCGGCTGATCGGGGTCGGAACGGGAGATATAGTGCGGCCCGGCGAGGGCCCCACACAGCTGGGATTGTTTGACGAGCCACGGAAGGACAGCGTCATCGATCGGACCGTGGATGCGATCCGCGAAAGGTTTGGAGAAGATCTTATCCAGAGGGGCGGTCCGAAAAAAAGGTGACCAACAGTGCCTCATCACAAACGGTCTCGATGCACCGGTGGTGAATATCAAGACGACTACGTTCACCCTTCTCGCCCTATTTGCCTTTGCATCGAATTCTCTGCTGACAAGGCTTGCGCTTGGTTCGCACCAGATCGATGCGGCGACGTTTACAGCTATTCGATTAGTGTCCGGCGCAGTTACTCTGGCAGTGCTGGTTCGGGCCCGCGAAGGAACAGTCAAGCCACAACGTGGTCGGGGGGCGATCAGCGCAATCGGCCCGCTGGCACTCTTCGCATACGCTGTTCCTTTTTCATTCGCGTACCTTCGTATCGGGGCAGCGGTGGGCGCGCTTGTGCTCTTCGGCGTTGTTCAACTCACGATGATTGGATATGCAATCTTTCGAGGCGAACGCCCGACAGCTTTCGCATGGCTTGGTCTCGTGCTCGCGCTAGGCGGTCTGGCGATCCTGACAACCCCTTCAACGATAAGACCCGATTGGCTGGGTCTCGGACTGATGTCTCTGGCCGGTATTGCATGGGGTGCTTATTCCTTGATCGGAAGAAAAGCCGTCGATCCAATCGCCTCAAACGCGCAGAGTTTCATCTGGAGCAGTCTTCCAGCTCTCTTCCTTCTGATAATCCTTCGTCATTCCGTCACAACAAGCAGCAGGGGTATCGCGCTTGCTGTCATATCCGGCGCCGTTACATCCGGACTCGGGTATGCGGTTTGGTATCGGGCATTACCTCGACTGTCGGTCCTGCAGGCCGCCGTCGCACAACTCAGCGTACCTGTTATCGCAGCCATGGGCGCGGTGACTCTGTTACATGAAAAGCTGAGCGTGCGGCTCGTCATTTCTGGAATTGCCGTTCTAGGCGGAGTTGGAATCGTTTTGGCTGCCCGAGCGCGCCGGCGAAGTTGATTTCCCGCGAGTGACCTGGGAACAGTTTCGAAACAAGCCAGACCCTATCCACACCGCCATTGTCTATCGCGAAAGATAGGGATGTCCCTCGAACGAATGGAATGGCTTAGCGATATGGGGATTTAGTGAAAGGCTCACGCGGATTGCGTTGAGCAATTGGACGCGGAAAGTCTCACACAAAGATCGATGAAGTAGCTGGTTCCAGCTAGCCTTGCCGAAAATAGCTTTTGGAATTCAATCTGATTAGGATTACGCGTCTATGGCTTGGACTCCCGGTTTCACTTACGACATCTTCATTAGCTATGCCCGAGTCGATGACGCCACTGTGGAAAGTCCGCTCGGCAAAGGCTGGGTCACTGAGTTCTATCGTCATCTGCAGTTTGCACTCGGCCGAAAGATGCTCGATCTGGACGCGCCAAAGATCTGGCGTGATACCCGCCAGATTCAGGGAGATCAGACCTTCGATCAGACGATCGAGGCGGCAATACAGGAGTCCGCGATCTTCATCGCTCTCACATCGAACGCCTACGTGAAATCTGAGTACTGCAGGCTCGAGTTACGAAAGTTCCACGAGAAGGCTCAAGTTGATCGTCTGGGGCTTGTCGTTGGGGACCGGGCTCGGATTTACAACCTGCTTTTGAACCCGATTCCTTATAATTCCTGGCCCGTCGAGTATCCCAGGACTTCCGGCTTTAAGTTTCACGATGCGCGGGAAGATGGCGACGGTGATCCGTCCGAGGTCACCAGCGATGCATTCAGGGCCCAGATCAAGGACCTTGGGAGCGCGCTGTTCAAAATTCTTTCGGCAATCAAGGAACGTGCCGATGTCCCACAGGAAACGCCGCCCGAACCGTCGAAGAAGTTTCGAGTCTACATCGCCGATGCGCCCGACACCCTCGCAAGCGTCCGAAAGCGCCTGATCAACGAGATCAGTCGCAGTGCTGATGTTTCGGTCGCAACCAACGTGCCGCCTCCGTGGGATGCTGCCACGCACGATGCCAGGGCAATCGCTGAATTGAAGTCCGCCGACCTTTCCGTGCATTTGCTGGACGGCGTGCCAGGCCGCGAAGTCGAAGGTGCAGAGGGATCCTACTATCCGGAGCGCCAGGTGGAACTGAGCATGACTCACGCGCGTTCCAGACTCATTTGGGTTCCGAATACGCTAACGCGGGAATCGATTGCAGCCCTCGAAGACCAGCGGCACGCCGCTTTTTTGGACGGGTTGGAGAACAAACGCGAAAATCGCCCGGCTTATGACTTTCAACGGGACTTACCGGCATCGCTCTCAAGCCAAATTCTCGCCAGAATAGAAACGCTGAAGTCGAGGCCGCCAACGGGCGACGTCGCTGTTTCCACTGTGTTGGATACACATGTAAAGGATCAAGCCCACACCTTCGAGTTATATCAGTACCTCGCAAAGCAGGATGGCCGGCCTTTGCTGGTGCCGGAAGGCGACGATCCCAGGCAGAGCATTAGCTACTTTACCGAGTGCCTCAGGCAAGCGGGCGTGCTCATTATTTTCTACGGTTCCGTGGGAGTGGAGTGGGTCCGCGAGCGTCTGCGCGAAGCCTTACAAATCGCCGTAGCTGAAAATTACCCGCTAAAACTTTGTGGAGTCTATCTGGCGCCACCTCAGACCGCGAGCACACCGCGTATCAACTTGCCTCTCGTTGACGTGGAATGGATGGACCATACGGCCGGCTTCAACCCCAGGGCTGTAGACAACCTGTTGAAGCGGGCGCGCTCGATTGGAAACCGATAATGTCTCCTGAATCCACGACAAAACCGTTTGTTGGATTGCGACCTTTTCGCACCGAGGAATCCCTGCTGTTCTTCGGACGACGCGAGCAGATTGCGGACCTCCTCGAACGGCTTCACCAGGCGCGCTTCCTGGCCATTATCGGCAGTTCCGGTTGCGGCAAGAGTTCGCTAATCCGTGCCGGCCTCATTCCGCGTCTTGCCGCAGGCTTCCTGGTAGAGGAGAGGAACGAGTGGATAGTGGCCACGATGACTCCGGGGGAAGCTCCACTGGGAAAGCTCGCGGAGTGCTTCGGTCTGACGCGCCAGACACTGAGCGAAGAAGGAGCTTCCAGCCTGTTCGAGCGGCTGGCTTCACAACCCGGAGCGTCCGCCCGGAGTTGCTTGCTGCTGGTAGATCAATTCGAGGAGATCTTCCGCTTTGCGACTTCGCCACAGCAGTTAAATGAAGCGGCGGACTTTGTGGGTATTCTGCTGTCGCTTGCCACCCAACGGAGCTTTCCGATTTTTGTCGTGATCACGATGCGCTCGGACTTCCTCGGCGATTGCGACCGCTTCTATGGATTGCCGGAGGCGCTCAATCGCAGCCATTACCTGGTGCCGCGTCTGTCTCGGCAACAGCGCCGCGAGAGCATCGAGGGTCCCGTGCGCTTGTTCCGTCAGAAAGTATCCCCGCAGCTCGTCGACCGTCTCCTGAATGACCTGGGTGATGAACTGGATCAACTTCCCGTAATGCAGCATGTCCTGCTGCGCACGTGGGAGTACTGGCAAAAGCAGGAAGAATCTCGACCGCTCGACATACCGGACTACCTTGCCGTCGGTGGCGTGCAGGAAGCTTTGGCGCGCGATGCCGAGTCCGCCATGGACGGCTTGTCTCGCGAAGATCGTGACCTGGCCGCACAGATGTTCCAGGCACTGACCGACGTGGACGTCAGCAACCGGCGTGTGCGACGACCCGTGAAGATAAGCGAACTTGAAGCCGTAACTGGCGCCTCGCGAGAGCGGATCATGAACATTATTGAACGTTTTCGTGGTGGCGACCGTTCCTTCCTCCACACGCAATCGCAGCCGGGATCAACAGATGTGCTGGTCGATATCTCGCACGAGAGTCTGATCCGGCAGTGGGAGACTCTGAAGAAGTGGACCGATGACGAGGCCGAATCCAAGCGTATTTATCTCGACTATTTGATCAATGCGGTTCATTACAAACAGAGCCTCTTGCACGACTCTAATCTCCAGGTAGCTTTGGATTGGCGCGCTCGCCGTAAGCCTACGCCAGCGTGGGCGTGCCGCTATGACGCCCGATTCAAGGAAGCGATGCTGTTCCTGGATGAGAGCCGCGAAGCCGCTCTTCGCGAAACACGCGAAAAAGCCCGGATGGTCAAGCGGACGAGAGTTATGGCGTGGGGGTTGCTCGTGATGGCCGTCATCGCATTCGTCGGAGCCTCGGCATATGGAGGCTGGATCAGGCGCGGTGCACAGGCAGAAGTCGATCGCGCACAGGGTTTGGTTGGAAGCGCAAAGGTAGAGGTGGCAGACGCTCAGGCCAAGGCCGCCGGGATTCAACGGCAAGCGCAGCTCGATCTTGACGCAGCCCAGGCGGTAGCGGCCGATGCGGACGAGAAGGCTCGAGTTGCTGCGAAAGACGCGCAGCAGGCCAGCTCAAGGGCCCAGGTAGCACTGCGGGAGGCGCAGCAGGCCAAATCTGAGAAGGCGCAGACTTTGTTGGTTGTGCGAATGGATCAGGCGGCAGAAGAAGCTAAGGGAGTGCTGGCCTTGGAGGCGATGCTCCTGGATCCCGGAAAATCCGCGCATCCCAGAGATATTTTGATGAAGACACTGGAAGGCCTTCCGCCGCCAGGAGTGCGCCGCGCAGGCCACGAAAACCGCGTGAACGTCATGGCGGCGAGTTCTGATGGCCAGCGACTCGCAACGGGCGGCAATGACCACAAAGTGATCGTGTGGGATGCCGAGAAACAATCGGTCCTGCGGACTTTGGATTTGGGCGTTGCCGTAACGAAACTTGTATTCAACCCTCAAGGAAACTGGCTAGCCGCGGGTGGGAGCGGGAAAATAATTGTGTGGAATGTGAGTGACAGCGTTCAAGTCACTTCGATTAATGAGACGCCCCTTGCCTTCGCCTTTAGTCCCGATGGGAGAGAATTCGCAGTTTCTTTATCGTCGCGCGTGAAGCGATTTGACACAACCACCCCTTCGCCGTGGCGCGAAAGTCAAACCTCGACTAGCCTTACGCGCGTACGGGCATTAGCCTACGATGGCGCACGCCTGGTCTCACTTGCCAACGACAAAGAAGGATCGGGCGTTTTTCGCGGTGATCAGCGGATCAGTCAGGACTGCAGTGCCTTTCGTATGGATGTTGGCGATATTGTTGCAGCCTGTTCTCGAGGCCTCTACCGGTTCCTTCCGGACGGATCCTCAGACACCTTCAACATCGGGGACGTGCAGGACTTTTTCATAAACCGCGATGCCCAATTAATCATTGCCCTGACTAGATCGCGAACCGGGGCCAATCAGGTGCAGGTTTTTAGAGGAACCTCGACAGAGGCTTACCTTCGGCTTCTTGAGAGACCGTCAGCATTTGTGGCGCCGGAACGTGGCCGCTGGATGGCGACTGGCGATTTATCAGGTGCAGTCACGTTCTGGAGATTGGAACCCGCTTCGGTAGCCACCCAAGTCGACTTCAAGCCGGCCATCGCTGACCTGACCTTCAGTCACGATGAAAAGTGGCTGGCTATAGCTGGCCGTGACGGCGATGTCGGTATTTTCGACCCTTCGTCGGGCAGGCCGATTCGATCTTTCATGGTTAGAGATCGATTGTATCGTCCCATGTTTAGCAGTGATGGCAGTCTTCTGGCCCTGCTCGGTGAAACCGCACTCCACATCATACAGACTGCGACGTGGACGCCCGCCGGGCCGGCGATCCCCATCTCACCTAACGAGGAATTCTCGTTCGCTTTCAGCGAACGCAGCGAAATTCTAATCGTTGCCCAGACAGGCAAAACTGCCGGGATGCTGCAGCGTTTTTCGACTCGTCCGTTCACGTTGCTCTCCTCCGTTTCCCTCCCAGGACTGGCAGAAGTCCAATTGAGCCGCGACAAGGAATGGATCGTCGCCCACAGCGGAGAACTCACCAGAGCAAATCGCAGGACCCAATCCTATTTTCAGACGTCGACCGGGCGAAGTGTGCAATTGTCAGAATTTCCCAGGAACTACAGAGAAGCGATTGAAAGACCGGCTGAAATCGACGACGCCGAGCCCCAGCTGATTAGCTTGCTTCCGCGCGATGATTCCGAATTGAGCGGGGATTCGCGAGGCGGTCCCTGGGAAGTGGATAATTCGGTGGTCACTGAGAGAATTACTGAAGCGACCGCTTTTACTTTTCCAGAACCAGCCACACACTACGCTATCAGTCGCAAGGGAACATGGATCGGGACGCATGTGTCGGAGAACCCCAAAGCCCTTGTCTGGCCGTGGACAGCGACAGAGTTACTCAAGCGTGCCTGCGAGATTCTTCCCCGTAATCTTACGGCTTCTGAGTGGGACAAACTTCTTGGCGACCTTGGGCTAGGAGAACGCCGGGCGACCTGCCCGAATTTGCCCTTGCCGTGAGCATCCTGGCAGGCCGCGCAAGCCGCCGCACTTGATTTCATGTCCGACCGTTAAAATCCCGCTGGGGCCCGGGAACAGTCTCGTGGCCGCGTTGTCCATGAG
>Ga0157379_10000112_pt1 | contig 56064 bp, 55 predicted proteins | sample S25metaG_FD_121802 | JGI IMG/M metagenome (GOLD analysis project Ga0157379, IMG submission 121802) | Switchgrass rhizosphere microbial communities from Kellogg Biological Station, Michigan, USA - S2-5 metaG | ecosystem: Host-associated > Plants > Roots > Rhizosphere > Soil | place: USA... | reverse complement strand
ATCGTGAGGGCCGGCTTCGCGCGGCCCACGATTTGGTCCCGGCCGTGCCAAAAAAACGGAGCGCTTTGCGCTCCATTTTTTTGTCCCGAAGGCAGTTAGCACGCAAGGCTTCGGGCGGCCGCGCGCCTTTCGTGTAGAAAAGGCACGAAGCGCGCCGATCGCGGTCGGCTTCGCCGAGGCTCGGTAGCGCGCGTATGCGGATTGACTGCCCCAATGAACGTTTGCGCCCAGCGAAGGCTGTCAGCGTGCCTGCGCGTTACTGAACGGCCGCGCAGCGGCTTATGATCGACGCGCTTCGTGCAGTTATCGGGGCAAAGCGCGCGGCCGCCCGAAGCTTTGCCCTCTGACTGCCTTCGGGACAAAAAGGCGGAGCGCAACGCGCTCCGCCTTTTTGGCACGACCGGGACCAAAACACGCGGCGCGCAGCGCCTCCGTGTTTTGGTCACGTAGAACAGTTCGCCTTGGCCCAGGTTTCCAGGTTGGTGCGTTCCTTGCGCCGGGTGGCGTCGTCGACGTAGACCTGTTCGCCCTTTTCGTTGACGCGGACGAGGCTGATCTGCTCGGCGGCGAGCTGCCGGATCTGCGCCTGCACGCGGTTGCATTGGTCCGCTTTCTTGGAAAGCTCGGCGCGTTGCGAATCCGCCTTCTTCTCCTTTTCCGCGAGCTCGGCCTGCCGCTTCTTCAGCTCTACGTCTTTGGCCGCCATTTCCTTGACGGCGTTCGGATTGGCCGGTGGTGGCGGGCCATTGAGGGTTTCGGTCTTCACGTCGCCCATGGGCGGCTGATCCGAGTACACGACGCGGCCGTTGGCGTCGGTCCACTTGTACAGCGTTGCGGATGCGGATTCCGGGAACGAGGCGACTCCCAACGCGAAGGCGGCGGCCGCCAGCATCCAGCCGGCGCGCGCGGGTCGGGCCGCGCAATAGGCAACGTACGCAAACAGTGGACGCGCCACAGGTGGACCCCTCCTCACTTTATGACATTGGCAACTTACTCCTCGCCACGGGCGTCGTCAATAAACCCTTGATTCCACGCGGATGGGACTCGTCCGCTGTTGCGCGGGCACCCTGCGGGCCGCCGCGCGGCCTTGGGAAAGAAGGTCGACGCGGGTATAATCGATTTTTGCGCATAGGAGAAATTTCAATGCGTGTCGTCCGGAAAGCGCTGACCTTCGACGACGTCCTGCTAGTCCCCGCCCACTCGCTTGTCGTCCCTCGCGACGTTTCCCTGAAGACCCGCCTCACCCGCTCGATCGCGCTCAACATTCCGCTCGTCTCGGCGGCGATGGACACGGTGACCGAGGCGCGCCTCGCCATTGCCATCGCGCAGGAGGGGGGCCTCGGCGTCATCCACAAGAACATGTCGCCCGCCAAGCAGGCGGCTGAAGTCGCGAAGGTCAAGCGTTTCGAAAGCGGCGTGGTCAAGGACCCGATCACCATTCCGCCGACGATGTCGGTGCGCGAGGTGGTGGAGCTGACCCGACGTCATCGCTTTTCCGGGTTGCCCGTTCTCGAAGGCAAGCGCGTGATCGGCATCGTGACCAACCGCGACCTTCGCTTCGAGACGAACCTCGATCAGCCGGTCGCCAACATCATGACCAAGGGGGACCGGCTCGTGACCGTTCCCGAGGGCAGCGATCTCGACGTGGCGAAGGCGCTGATGCACCGCCATCGGCTCGAGCGCGTGCTGGTCGTCAATGGCGACATGGAATTGCGCGGACTCATCACGGTCAAGGACATCCAGAAGGCCACCGAGCACCCGCTGGCGTGCAAAGACGAGCTGGGACGCCTGCGAGCGGGCGCCGCCGTCGGGACTGCCGGCGATACCGATGAGCGTGTCGAAGCGCTCGTGGCGGCCGGCGTCGATGTGATCGTCGTCGACACGTCGCACGGGCATTCGCAGGGCGTGCTCGAGCGGGTGGGCGCCGTCAAGAAGCGCTATCCCAACGTCCAGGTGATCGGCGGCAACGTCGCCACGGCGGCCGGCGCCAGGGCGCTGGCGGACCAGGGCGCCGATGCCGTGAAGGTGGGCATCGGCCCCGGCTCGATTTGCACGACGCGGATCGTCGCCGGCGTCGGCGTTCCGCAAATCACCGCGATCCAGTTCGCCATCGAAGGCGTGGCAGCGGCGGGTGTGCCGGTGATCGCCGACGGCGGCATCCGATATTCGGGCGATGTCGCCAAGGCCATCGCTGCCGGCGCGTCGTGCGTGATGCTGGGCAGCCTGTTCGCCGGGACCGAGGAGGCGCCCGGCGAGATCGAGCTCTATCAAGGGCGTTCGTACAAGAGCTATCGCGGCATGGGGTCGCTGGGCGCCATGCAGGAAGGGAGCTCGGACCGTTATTTCCAGGATAGCGAAGGCGAAGGCGACGCGGAGAAGCTGGTGCCGGAAGGCATCGAAGGCCGTGTGCCCTACAAGGGTGTGCTGCCATCGGTGATCCATCAGCTGATGGGCGGATTGCGGGCGGCGATGGGCTACTGCGGGTGCGCGACGATCGCCGAATTGTCGACCCGCGCGGAGTTCGTCGAGATCACGTCCGCCGGCGTTCGCGAATCGCACGTGCACGACGTGCAGATCGTGAAAGAGGCGCCCAACTACCGGGTCCAATAGCTTCGTGAAATACGAGGCCGGCGCGAGCCGGCCTTCTTCTTTAGACGACGTCGAACGGCAGACCAAGGCGATGGCCGCACCTTCCCACTCCCGCATCCTCATCCTCGACTTCGGCGCGCAATATACGCAGCTGATCGCGCGCCGGTTACGCGAGCTCAACGTCTATTGCGAGATTCACCCGTTCGACGTCGACGATGCATTCGTCCGCGAGTTCGCGCCGAAAGGCATCATCCTGTCGGGCGGCCCGAACAGCGTCACCGAGGGCGACACGCCGCGCGCGCCGGCGGCGGTGTGGACGCAGGGCGTGCCGGTGCTCGGCATCTGCTACGGCATGCAGACGATGGCCGCGCAGCTGGGCGGCACGGTCGAGAGCGGCAACGTGCGCGAGTTCGGTTACGCCGAGATTCGGGCGCGCGGCCACTCGGCGCTCTTTCGCGACATCCAGGACCGGTCGAATGCGGAAGGCCACGGTCTTCTCGACGTGTGGATGAGTCACGGCGACAAGGTCACCGCCATGCCGGAAGGCTTCACGCTGATCGGCTCGTCGACGGCTTGCGGCATCGCCGCGATGGCCGACGAGTCGCGCCGGTTCTACGCGGTGCAGTTCCATCCCGAGGTCACGCATACCAGGCAGGGCACGGCGCTGCTGTCCCGCTTCGCGCACGACATCTGCGGCTGCGGCAACGACTGGAACATGCACGACTACGTCGACGAAGCGGTGACGGCGATCCGCGCGCAGACCGGAAAGGACGACGTGCTGCTCGGGCTGTCCGGCGGCGTGGATTCATCGGTCGCCGCGGCGCTGATCCACCATGCGATCGGCGATCGGCTGACTTGCGTCTTCGTCGATCACGGCCTCCTGCGCCTGAACGAGGCCGAGCAGGTCATGCATACGTTCGCGCAGAACCTCGGTGTCAAGGTCATCCATGTCGATGCGAGCGAGGAATTCCTGGCGGCGCTGGCGGGCGTCGCCGATCCGGAGACCAAGCGCCGCATCATCGGCCGCCTCTTCGTCGACGTGTTCCAGCGCGAGTCGGCCAAGCTCACCAACGTGAAATGGCTGGCGCAGGGGACGATCTATCCGGACGTGATCGAATCGGCGGGCGCCAAGACGAAAAAGGCGCACACGATCAAGTCGCATCACAACGTCGGCGGCTTGCCGGAAACGCTGCATCTCCAATTGCTCGAGCCGTTGCGCGAGCTCTTCAAGGACGAAGTGCGGCAGCTCGGGCTGGAGCTCGGCCTGCCGCGGGACATGGTCTTTCGCCATCCGTTTCCGGGCCCGGGGCTGGGCGTGCGCATCCTGGGCGACGTGACACGCGAACGCGCCGAGCTGCTGCGCCGGGCCGACGCGATCTTCATCGACGAGCTCAGGATGGCGCGCGACGCCGACGGCACGTCGTGGTACGACAAGACCGCCCAGGCGTTCGCGGTGTTTCTGCCCGTACGCTCGGTGGGGGTGATGGGCGATGGTCGCACGTACGAGAACGCCGTGGCGCTGCGTGCGGTGCAGACGACCGATTTCATGACCGCCCACTGGGCGCCGCTGCCGCACGACCTCCTCGCGCGCATTTCCAACCGCATCACCAACGAAGTGCGCGGTTTCAATCGCGTGGTTTACGATATCTCGAGCAAGCCGCCCGCCACGATCGAGTGGGAATGACGCATGGAGAGATCCGCATGACCACGAATGCCTACATTGAACGTCTCGAGGCGCTTGCGCCCCGGCAGGGTCTTTCGCTGGGTGGCATGCACTCGGCCAGCCCCGCCGATTTCGCGCTGATGCTGGCCGCCGCGGCGCAGAGCTTTACGCCTGCCACGGTCTACACGGAACGCGAGGTCAACGGCCGGCTGCGCGCGATGCTCGCCGGCGTCGGCCTGATGCTCGCCGTCGATCACGTGGAGCTGCGGCGCTGGCTGGTCGACACCGGTGTCCTGACGCGCGACGGCTTCGGCCGCGCATATACGCCGGGTGTGCCGTCGCCGGCAATCGCGGTGGCGATAGAGGCGCTGGCTGGCCATGACCTCGACGCCATTGCGCGTACCGCGCGCGAGCGTGATGCCGCGCGCCGCGAAGCGCGCAGGTCGCAATGGGCACAACGGCAGGCGGATCATCAATGAGGGCAGGGCCGCCTGATTGGTTTTTCCCAAATGCCTGGAACAGGGGTTCGCCATGAAGCGCGAAAACATTGCGTCCGGCACGCCGTGGGAACCGGTCGTCGGCTATTCGCGGGCGGTGCGCGTCGGCGATCACGTGTACGTGTCGGGCACGACGGCCACGGATGCCGAAGGGAACATCGTCGGGATCGGCGATCCCTACGCGCAGACCAGGCAGATCATCGGCAACCTCAAGTCGGCGCTGGAACGTTCCGGTGCGCATTTGGAAGACGTCGTGCGCACGCGCATCTTCGTCACCGACATCGGTCAGTGGGAGGCCGTAGGGCGCGCGCACGGCGAAACATTCGCCACCATTCGTCCGGTCTGCACGATGGTCGAAGTCGCGAAGCTGATCGCACCGGAAATCTTGGTGGAGATCGAGGCGGACGCGATCATTGGCGCTGGGGCATGAGCGCGGCGGCGAGGACGCAGTCCGAGCCAGGCCCGAAGGGCGCGTCGCCGGGCGATTGCCCGGAGTACGTTAGGCGCCGATGCGCATGCCCCTCAAACGCAACGAGGCCGTGACATGAGCAAAGCGAAGCAGGTCGCCCGAGCTGCGAGTGCTGTCCGCCCCACGCCGTTATCTCAACTTGCGCCACGAGGTCGTTTCCTGTCGCGCATTGCCTGGGTCGCCGGGCTTGCGTCCGTGCTTGTGGTAATCACGCTGGCCGTCGGCGTTGTCGGCTACCACTTTCTCGCGGGGCTGGCATGGCTGGTCGCCTTTCACGAGGCGGCGTTGCTGCTTTCAGGGATGGGACCGGTCGAGCTGGCCTTGAACGACGCCGGCCGCATTTTCGAATCCATTTATGCGCTGTTTTGCGGCGTCGTGCTGCTCGGTGCGACGGGCATCTTGTTCTCCCCGGTCATTCATCGGCTTCTGCACCGTTACCACATCGAAGATGCCGCCGGCGACAAGTGACGACGTCTGGATGGGCGAGGCGCTCGCGCTTGCCCGCGCGGCGGCCGAGCGCGGCGAAGTGCCGGTCGGCGCAATCGTCGTCCGCGACGGCGTGATCGTCGGCCGCGGCGGCAATGCGCCCATCGCCGGCAGCGATCCCACGGCGCACGCGGAAATCGCGGCGTTGCGCGAAGCGGCGCGCGCAGCCAGCAACTATCGGTTGACCGGCTGCGAGCTCTTCACGACGCTGGAGCCCTGCGCGATGTGCGCCGGCGCGATGCTGCACGCGCGCATCGCCCGCGTCGTTTTCGGCGCGCGCGACCCGAAGTCGGGCGCGTGCGGTTCCGTGATCGATCTCTTCGGCGAACCGCGGCTCAACCATCACGCGACCGTGACCGGCGGAGTGCGGGCCGACGAATGCGGCGAGGTGCTTTCCGCATTTTTCGTCGCGCGGCGAAATAGCGTGGTTCCGACATGATCCGTCCGCACGGCGTCGGACTGTATGCACCTTCGGGGTTCGCGATCGATCCGGACGCGGTCGACCGCGCCGTGCAGCGACTGGAAGCGATGTGGGAGCGCGTCGTCGTCGATCCGACGTGCCGAAGCCGGTGGCAGCGCTTTTCGGCGCCCGACGAGGAGCGGCTCGCGGCGGTCGTGCGCATGGCGAACGATCCACGCGTCGATCTTGCGATCACGCTGCGCGGCGGCTATGGCTGGACGAGGCTGTTGCCGCGGATCGATTTCAAGATGCTGGCCGCGGCCAACAAGCAGTGGCTGGGTTACAGCGACTTCACCGCCTTTCAGCTGGCGGCGCTTGCGCATGCCGGGATGACGACGTTCGCCGGCCCGGTGGTGGCCGGCGATTTCGGTGCACCGGTGCCGTCGGCATTCACGTTCGATCACTGCTTCGGCCTGCTCGACCAGCCGCGCTTCGAAGCGAGCTGCACGCTCGAAGGTCCCGACGTGGAATGCGCGGGGACGTTGTGGGGCGGCAACCTGGCGATGGTCGTCCATCTGCTGGGCACGCCCCACTTCCCGCGGATCGAGGGCGGCATCCTGTTTCTCGAGGACGTCGGCGAAACGCCGTACCGGATCGAGCGGATGCTTTACCAGCTTCACCACGCCGGCATCCTTGCGCGGCAATGCGCAATCCTGCTCGGCCGGTTCACGGAATTCGAGTTGTCGGATAACGATGGCGGTTACGATCTCGGCAGCGTGGTAACGCAGATGCGCGGCGTGTGCCGGGTTCCCATCCTGACGGGCCTTCCCTTCGGACACGTCCCCGACAAGCTGACGCTGCCGGTCGGTGGCCAGTGCGCGCTGTCGGTGCGCGGCGGAGCCGCGACGCTCACGTTTTCGGATTATGGCCGTTGACGCCGCGCCACCGTTCGCCGTGCGCATCGTCGATTGGGCGCACGAAGCGGACAAGCTGCGTGCGATTCGCCTCGCCGTGTTCGTCGTCGAGCAGAACATCCCGGAGGAGCTCGAATGGGACGAGTTCGACGCGTCGAGCGTGCACGCCATCGCCGAAGACGCACGTGGCGCCCCGATCGGGTGCGGCCGGTTGCTGCCTGACGGCCACATCGGCCGCATGGCGGTGATCTCGGATTGGCGCGGCCGTGGCGTCGGCGCGGCGCTGCTCGCCCGGCTGATCGACCTCGCGCGTGCCCGCGGCGACGCGCGCGTGCTGCTCAATGCCCAGACGCAGGCGATGCCGTTCTACGCGCGATTCGGGTTCGTGCCGGCGGGCGCGGAATACGAGGAAGCCGGCATTCCGCACTGGACGACGGAACGCGCGCTGACCTGATCAGCCTACGGCGAATTCTTCATTCGCCTCGAAGGTCGCGTTGCCTTCGGCATCGAACGAGCGCTCGTGGAAGCGCGCATGGCCGGCGCGGTCGATCGTGAACACCGTCGAGCAGCGCGTGCCGTAGCGATCGCTGACGATGAACGGCGCCGACAACAGCCGTTCCCGCTCGATTGCAATCCCGGTCGCTGGCAACTGGGCGTCGGGCGCGGGCGCGCGGTCGGCGAGTGCGGCGAACAGCGGCGCGGTATCCGTGTCGCCGTCCGCCGTCCACTGTTGGACGCGACCCATGGTTCGCGAGAGCTTCGGCCACGGCGTATTGATCAGCGCATTCGACAGGCCGTGAATGCCCTCGGTGAACCGCTGCGCGTCCGCGCTGCGGTTCGACATCCACAGCGCGCCGGCGCCATCGCCGACGAGCAGGTTGAAGCCGTTGTAGCGGCTTCCCGTGTCGGCGATGTCACGCAGCGCGCGGTCTACCGGTGCCGAGGCATTGAGCACGCGCGGCACGAGCTCGCCGCGGGACCGTGCCGCCGGATCGTGGGCGCCGCCCTCGCGCACGTTGGTGACCAGCGCGAAGCGGCCGTCGCGCCGTACGCCCAGCCACGTCCCGCCCGCCTCGAGATCGCGTCCGGCCAGGATGTTCGTGAAGGTCGCGTCGGTGCCCCAGGCCGCGGGTGAGGCGGGACGCGCATGGAACTCGTCGCGATTCGCGGCGACGACCAGTCGGTACACGGGATGCGCATCGAGCGCAACGACGGCAAGGCACATGGGCGGGCGATCAGACGGGCGCGACAAACGGCTCGGTGTGCCGCACGCCATCCTCGGCGCAACGCGTCACGTCATGGCGTGCGATGCCGGCGGCGAGCTCGCGCTCGAACAGCGGCACGTCAGCGACATGCTCATAGATTTCCATCCAGGTCCGCGGGTCGTCGCGGCGGACGAGCAGGCGTCCGGTCACGCCCGCGTGCAGAAAGAGATCGGCGCGCAACGCGTCGACGGCCGTGCGCGCACTGATGAGGTCGCCAGCGACGCGATACCAGATGTAGTAATGGGTGACGCGCTTCACAGCTTCGGGCGGCTCGCCGTGGACGGGTCCGGTACGTCGTAGGGCAGCGGCAATGGGGTCAGCGTTGGCCCCTCCGGCGCACCCAGGTGCAACGCGGGAGCGGCCAGCGCGCTCCACTGGACGACCGCCAGCAAATCGCTGCCGCCCTCGGGCGCCGCGGCGGCGTTCACCACGGTGCCGCAGGCCTGGGCGCCGAACTCCGGGTGAAAGAGCGGCGTGGCCGCCGCAGGCGGCTTTGCGTCGACGTGAAACGCAAACAGTCGCTCTTTCATGCGGCCGAGATACTGCATGCGGGCCACGATTTCCTGGCCCGGATAGCATCCCTTGCGAAAATTGACGCCGCCCACCAGGTCCCAATTCGCGTGTTGCGGCACGAAGAGGTCCTGGGTCGGTCCGGTGATCACCGGGACCCCGGCGCGAATGCCGAGCCAATGCCAATGCTCGGCCGACGCGCCGCATGCATGCGCGGCGAGGCTGCGTTCCGTCGCATCCGCGACGTCGTCGGGCGCGTCGACGATCACGCGGCCATCCGGCGTGGCGACGACGATGCACGTCGCGACGTTCAGCCCTTGCGAAGGTTGCGGCGCTGCGCCCAGCGCGGCCAGCAACGCATCGCTCGCACCAGGACCGGCCACGCCGAAACGGCGGCTTTCCGCGGTCCGATCGCTGACCGTCACCTTGGCGCGGAGCACGAACATCGCCAGCCGCTTGCGCAATGTCGCGGCGAGATCGGCGGCGACCCAGGCGCGAAACGACGCCGGTCCCGCGCGCCAGAGGAGAAGGGTCGCCAGCATGCGCCCTTTGGGCGAGTTGTAACTTGTCCATTGCGCCGCACCAGCGGCCAGGGCGCTGACATCGTTCGAAAGCTGGCCCTGGAGGAACGAAGCGGCATCCGCGCCCTCGAAGACGAGGGTGCCGAGGTCGTGCAGAGGCGCAACGATCGCGCCCGACCGCGCGGGCGATTCGCCGGCGGGCGGGGGAGCGGCTGAAACCGGGGTGGACGTCATGAGGGTCAGAATGGGTGCGCTGGGGCGGGTACGCAAGGCGGGCGCTGCGGGCCAAGCTGGCGAAAAGGGATGAAAACGTGCTAGAATAACAAGTTATCTCGTCCGCGCCAGATTGGAGTTGTCCAGTCCGGTGCCAAAGATGCAGTCATCGGAGCATGGGATCCCAAGTGGGGCCGGTTGCGACGACTGAACGGCCGAGCAAATCCGCACACCCGCGGTCTTTGGGGTGTCCCGCCGTCGGCCGCCCTCCCGGGTGGCCAGAGACGAGCGGGATCACATCCGCCGGTGGAGGTCCAACCCTGAAGGAGTCGTATTAATGTCGGTCACGATGCGTCAAATGCTGGAAGCCGGGGTCCACTTCGGCCACCAGACCCGCTACTGGAATCCGAAGATGGCCGATTACATCTTCGGCCAGCGCAACAAGATCCACATCGTCAATCTCGAAAAGACGATGCAGATGTACCAGGATGCCATGAAGTACGTGCGGCAACTGGCGAGCAACCGCGGCACCATCCTCTTCGTCGGCACCAAGCGGCAGGCGCGCGAAATCGTTGCGGAAGAAGCGCAGCGCGCGGGCATGCCTTTCGTCGATCACCGCTGGCTGGGCGGCATGCTGACCAACTTCAAGACGGTCAAGGCGTCGATCAAGCGGCTGAAGGACCTGGAGCAGATGGCCACCGACGGCACGCTCGAGCGGATGACCAAGCGCGAAGCGCTGTCGCACAAGCGCGAATTCGACAAGCTCATGAAGAGCCTGGGCGGCATCAAGGACATGAACGCGCTGCCCGACGCGATGTTCGTCGTCGATGTCGGCTATCACAAGATTGGCGTGACCGAAGCGAAGAAGCTCGGCATTCCCATCATCGGCGTCGTCGATACCAACCATTCGCCGGACGGCATTGCCTATGTGATCCCCGGCAACGACGATTCCAGCCGGGCGATTCGCCTGTATGCCCGCGGGGTCGCCGACGCGGTCCTCGAAGGCAAGAGCACCGTGATCCAGGAGATCGTCCAGTCCGGTGACGAGTTCGTCGAGGTGCAAGAGGAGGCCTCCGCTTGAAGCGGCGCTCCCGCACGAAGGGGGCCGCGGCCCCCTTGTTTTTAGCCTCAACCATGAATACGGAGCAGCACGATGGCGGATATCTCCGCGAGTAGTGTGATGGAACTGCGCCAGCGCACCGGCCTCGGCATGATGGAATGCAAGAAGGCGCTGACCGAAAGCGAAGGCGATCTGAATCGGGCGGAAGAGCTCCTCCGCATCAAGAGCGGTGCCAAGGCATCGAAAGCCGCGGGTCGCGTGGCCGCCGAAGGCATCGTCGGCGCGTATCTCGCGCCGGATGCGAGGACCGCCGCGATGGTCGAAGTCAATTGCGAAACCGACTTCGTGTCGCGCAATGAGGATTTCGTCGCGTACGCGAGAAAGCTCGCGCAGCTGGTCGCCGAGAAGAATCCGGCCGACGTGGCCGCGCTCACCGGGTTGCCGCTGGACGGCGGGACCGTCGAGTCCGTGCGCCAGGCGCTCGTGCAGAAAATCGGCGAGAACATGTCGATTCGCCGCTTCGTGAGATTCACGACGCCCGCGCGTCTCGTCCAGTATCTGCATGGCGGCGGTCGCGTCGGCGTCACCGTGGAGATCGAAGGCGGCGACGAGCAGGTCGGCAAGGACGTTGCGCTGCACATCGCGGCGACGACGGCGCCGGGCAATGTGCGCCCCGTTTGCGTGTCGCGCTCGGAGGTGCCCGCCGACCTCATCGAAAAGGAGCGCGCGATCTTCGCCGCACAGGCGGCCGACTCGGGCAAGCCGCCCGAGATCGTCGCCAAGATGGTCGAGGGCCGGATCAACAAGTTCCTGGCGGAAGTAACACTGCACGGGCAGCCGTTCGTCAAGGATCTGGACCAGACCGTCGAGAAATACCTGAAGGCGAAGGGCGGGCACGTGAAGTCGTTCGCGCTGTATGTCGTCGGCGAAGGCATCGAGAAGAAAAAGGATGACTTCGCCGCCGAAGTGGCGGCGATGGCCAAGGCCTGAGGATCGTCGTCCCAGCCGCGCCGACGCGCGGCGTAGCACCGCTGGAATAGTCATACGCAATACCGCAGTCGGTCGAGCCATCACGAGGAGCCCGCATGAATCCGCCCACCGCCGCCTCCGCCACGCCGCTCGCCTCCGTTGTTCCCGCGATCAAGCCCGCCGGCCCCGCCTACAAACGCATTCTGCTCAAGCTGTCCGGCGAGGCGCTGATGGGCGACGAAGCCTACGGCATCGAACGCGAGACGATCGACCGCATCGTCGCCGAGATCGCCGACGTGCTGCGCGCGGGTGTGGAGATCGCGATCGTCATCGGCGGCGGCAATATCTTCCGTGGCGTGGCGCCCGGCGCCGCCGGCATGGATCGCGCGACCGCCGACTACATGGGGATGCTGGCCACGCTGATGAACGCGCTCGCGCTGCAGGACGCGCTGCGCCGCGCCGGCGTCGAGTCGCGCGTGCAATCGGCGCTGCGCATCGACCAGGTCGCCGAACCGTACATTCGCGGCCGCGCGCTGCGCCATCTCGAGGAAGGCAAGGTCGTCATCTTTGCCGCCGGCACCGGCAACCCCTTTTTCACCACGGATACCGCCGCCGCGCTGCGCGGCCGCGAGATGGGGGTCGACATCGTGCTCAAGGCGACCAAGGTCGATGGCGTGTACACGGCGGATCCGATGAAGGACGCCGGCGCACACCGTTACCTCAAGCTCACGTTCGACGAGGCGATCGTCAAGAATCTCAAGGTGATGGACGCGACGGCGCTCGCGCTGTGCCGCGACCAGAACATGCTGCTGAAAGTGTTTTCGATCTTCGTGCCGGGCGCCCTTTTGAGCGTGGTCATGGGCGGCGACGAAGGCACCCTCGTCCACTGCTAGGAGGACGCATGATCAACGACGTCAAGAAAACCGCCGAACAGAAGATGGCGAAGTCGCTCGACGCGCTGAAGGCGGATTTGTCGAAGGTGCGCACCGGTCGTGCCCATACCGGGCTGCTCGACCACATCCACGTCGACTACTACGGCTCGATGATGCCGCTCGCCCAGGTCGCCAACGTCACGCTGGCCGACGCGCGGACGATCGGCGTGCAGCCGTGGGAAAAGAAGATGATCCCGGTCGTCGAGAAGGCGATCCGCGATTCGGACCTGGGCCTGAATCCCGCGACGAGCGGCGACCTCATCCGCATTCCGATGCCCGCGCTCACCGAGGAGCGCCGCAAGGAGCTGACCAAGGTCGTGCACAAGGAGGCGGAAGCCGCGCGCATCGCCGTGCGCAACGTCCGTCGCGAGGCGAACGAGCACCTGAAGAAGCTGCTGAAGGACAAGCAGTGCTCGGAAGACGATGAGCGCCACGCGCTCGTCGATTTGCAGAAACTCACCGATCGCTTCATCGCCGACATCGACAAGGTCATGCAGGCGAAGGAAGCCGACCTGATGGCGATCTGATCGGCCGCGAGACCGAACGACCGCCACGGATCGCCAATTCCAAGTGTTCAAGAGCTCCACTCTCGAGGTCCCCGAGACGCGCGCGGTGCCGCGTCACGTGGCGATCATCATGGATGGCAACGGCCGCTGGGCGAAGCAGCGGCTGCTGCCGCGCGTCGCCGGTCACCGCAAGGGCGTGGAAGCGGTGCGCGCCACCGTGCGCTCGGCGATCGAGCGCGGGGTCGAATACCTGACGCTGTTCGCGTTCTCGAGCGAGAACTGGCGGCGCCCCGCGGACGAGGTTTCGATCCTCATGGATCTGTTCCTGCGCGCGCTGGAGCAGGAGGTCGCCAAGCTCCACGAGAACAACATCCGGTTCAAGACGATCGGCGAGCTGGGCCGCTTTCCGGCGCGCATCCGCGAGCTGATCGCGGCCGCCGAGGCGCTGACGGCGCGCAACACGCGGCTGACGCTCACCGTGGCTGCCAATTACGGCGGGCGGCGCGACATCGCGCAAGCCGCGCAACGCTATTTCGCCGACCATCCGGAGGCCGCCGACGGGCCGCCGATGGCGCCCGAAGCGCTCGATCCCTATCTCGCGATGAGCTACGCGCCGGAGCCGGATCTGTTCATCCGCACCGGCGGCGAGCAGCGCATTTCCAACTTCCTGCTGTGGCAACTCGCCTATACGGAGTTCTATTTCACCGATCTCCTGTGGCCCGATTTCGACGCCGCGGCGTTCGATGCCGCGATCACGTCGTACCGCAATCGCGAGCGCCGGTTCGGCCGCACGAGCGAGCAAGTGCAGGCGGCGCAGAGTTTATAGCCGCCCATGCTGAAGACGCGCGTGCTTACGGCGGCGGTGCTGATTCCCGCCGTTCTGGCGGCGCTGTTCCTGCTGCCTCCACTGGGATGGGGCATCGTGATGCTGGCGATCATCGCGCTTGCCGCGCACGAATGGGCGCGCCTCGTCGGCTTGGCGACAACAGCGCAATGGCTGTTCGCCACCGTCACGCTCCTCATCGGCGCGGCCTTGTTGCTTCCCGCCACAGCGGGATTCGCGCGAAGCTGGCCGGACACGCTGGTGTTCGCCGTTTGCGGGATCGGCGCATTGTTCTGGATCGTCGTCGCGCCGCCGTGGGTGATCGTGCGCTGGCCGACGCAAGCGCGTCTGCCAATGATCGTGGTTGGCTGGGTCGTGCTGATCGGCGCGTGGGTGGCGCTGGTCGAGCTGCAGGCGCGCTCGCCGTGGCTCGTGCTCGCGGCAATGGCTATTGTCTGGGTGGCCGATACCGCCGCCTATTTTTCCGGACGCGCCTTCGGCCGCCACAAGCTCGCGCCGCAAGTGAGTCCCGGCAAGACCTGGGAAGGTGTCTACGGCGCGTGGATCGCGGTGGCGTTGTATGCGCTGGCCCTGGTGCCCTATGCCGGCGCGGCCGGATTCCGGCTCCCGGTCACGACGCTGGCCATCGCCTCATGGGTGGTGTTCCTGTTGCTGCTGGCGTCGATTTCCGTCGTGGGCGATCTCTTCGAATCGCTGCTGAAGCGGCATGCGGGCGCGAAAGACAGCGGCGCATTGCTGCCCGGCCACGGCGGCGTGCTCGATCGCATCGATGCGCTGCTTGCCGCCATGCCGATCGCGGCGCTTGCCGCGGAATTTTTTCTGGTGAAGCAGTCGTGAGGAAGCTGACGCTGCTGGGCGCGACCGGATCGATCGGCGATTCGACGCTCGATGTCGTCTCGCGCCACCCTGAGCGCTTCACGGTCACTGCGCTCGCTGCACGTTCGAACGCCGCCAAGCTCGCCGAATTATGCCGGCGGCATCGCCCGGCCTACGCGGCGCTCTCCGATCGCGCCGCCGCGCTGCAGCTTACGCGGCAACTCGCAAGCGAAGGGATAGCGACGCACGTGCTCGCAGGTGACGAGGGACTCTGCGAGGTCGCCTCGCTGCCCGGGGTCGACACCGTGCTGGCGGCGATCGTCGGCGCGGCGGGATTGGCGCCCACGCTCGCGGCGGCGCGCACCGGCAAGCGCGTCCTGCTCGCCAACAAGGAAGCGCTGGTGATGGGCGGCGCGCTGTTCATGGCCGCCGTCGACGCGGGCGGCGCAACGCTGCTGCCGATCGACAGCGAGCACAACGCGATCTTCCAGTGCCTGCCCGCGCACTATGCGCGCGCGCCGCGCGCCGCCGGCGTGCGGCGGATCGTGCTCACCGCGTCGGGCGGCCCTTTCCGTGCGCGGCCGCTCGCCGAGCTGGACGCCGTTACGCCCGACGAAGCGTGCGCCCATCCCAATTGGTCGATGGGCCGCAAGATCTCGGTCGATTGCGCGACGATGATGAACAAGGGCCTCGAAGTGATCGAGGCGCACTGGCTCTTCGGCGCGCCGCGCGAGGCGATCGACGTGGTCATCCATCCGCAGAGCGTCATCCATTCGCTCGTCGAGTACGTTGACGGATCGATGCTCGCACAACTCGGGCACCCGGACATGCGCACGCCGATTGCGCAGGCGCTGGCGTATCCGGAACGCGTGGACGCGGGCGTCGAGCGGCTTGATTTCGCGCGGCTTGCGGCGCTGACCTTCGAGGCGCCGGACCGCGCACGCTTTCCCTGCCTGCAGCTCGCGTTCGAGGCGCTGGACGCTGGCGGAACGGCGCCGGCGACGCTCAACGCGGCCAACGAAGTGGCGGTGGCCGCCTTCCTCGCGGGGCGGCTCCGCTTCACGGATATTGCGGCGGTTTGCGCGGATACGCTTGCGCGGGTATCGGCTCGCTCGCTGACCACGTTGGGCGATGCGCTGGCGGCGGACGACGAAGCGCGCCGCCTGGCCGGCGCCTGGATCGCGGCGCGGGCAATTACGGGTACAGTGGCGGCATGATCGAATTCACCTACAAGGTGCTGGGGTTCCTCGTGACCCTCGGCGTGCTCGTCGTGTTCCACGAGCTTGGCCATTACGTCGTCGCGCGCTGGTGTGGCGTCAAGGTGTTGCGCTTCTCGGTCGGCTTTGGCCGCGTCATTGCCGTGCGGCGCTTCGGGCGCGATGGTACGGAGTGGGCGTTGTCGGCGATTCCGCTCGGCGGTTACGTCAAGATGGCCGACGAGCGCGAAGGCGACGTCCCGGCCGCCGATCTCGCGCGCGCATTCAATCGCCAGGATGTGTGGAAGCGGATTGCGATCGTTGCCGCCGGGCCTCTTGCGAACCTGCTCCTTGCGGTGATGCTGTTTGCCGGCACCTACATCGCCGGCATTCCCGGACAACGCGCGGTGCTCGCCGAAGCGATGTCCGGAACGCCCGCGGCGGCCGCGGGCATTCGCGCGGGCGATGTCGTCGTCGCGCTCGACGGTGAACCGGTGCGGAGCTGGCAGGACCTGCGGTGGCGGCTCACCAAGTCGCAGGGGCGCGAAAGCGTCGCGCTGGCCGTGGAACCCGCGGGTCCGCATGCCGGCGAGCCACCGGTGACGCGCGTGCTGTCGATCGCCAAAATGCAGGCGGCCGATTGGGAAGGCAACGCGCTGGGCGTATTGGGGATGCGCATCGATCTCGGGCCGCCGCTGATCGCCGAGCTCGTGCCCGGGAAGCCTGGCGAACGCGCCGGACTCAAGGCGGGCGACCGCATCGTCGCCGTCGACGGCGTGCCCGTGCGCTCGCCGAGCGATGTCGCGACGATCACCAATGCGAAGCCGGGGGTGCCGATCGTATTCCGCGTCGAGCGCAGCGGTGGTATGGAGGAGGTGACGGTCACGCCCGAGGCGTCCGAGCAAGGCGGACGCGTCGTCGGCATCGCCGGCCTGAAGCTCAAGGTCGATCCGGCGGCGGCTTCGCTGCTTGCGGTCACCGTGCGCTACGATCCCGTCGAAGCCGTCGTGCAGGGCGCGCGCAAGACGTGGGAACTGTCGATCTTCACGCTGAAGATGCTCGGCCGCATCGTCACCGGCGAAGCGTCCCTCAAGAACATCAGCGGTCCGCTCACGATGGCCGACTTCGCCGGCCAGTCCGCGCAAGCGGGAACGCTCGTCTTCGTCGGCTATCTCGCGCTCATCAGCATCAGTCTCGGCGTGCTCAACCTGCTCCCGGTTCCGCTGTTGGATGGCGGGCATTTGCTGTATTATTTCGCGGAAATCTTCAAGGGAAGCCCCGTATCCGACCGTGCGTTCGAGGTCGGCCAGCGCATCGGCATGGCGATGCTTGCCGTGTTGATGGCCTTAGCTCTGTTCAATGACGTTTCCCGACTGTTCTGATCGCCAGGGGGCGGTTCTGCCCATGGTTCCTCGCATGTTGTCCGTCCGCCTGCGCGCCGGATCGCGGCAGCGCGTGCTGCTCGCGCTCGCCGCCGCGCTATGCGCGACGATTCACGCCGCTGCCGCGTGGGCGTTCGATCCCTTCACGGTCAAGGACATCCGCGTCGAGGGCGTCCAGCGCACCGAGGCCGGCACCATCTTCTCCTATCTGCCGATCAAGGTCGGCGAGCGGGTCGACGATGAAAAAGTCGCGCAGGCGGTGAAGGCGCTCTATGCGACCGGCTTCTTCCGCGACGTGCGCATCGAGGCGCAAGGTGACGTGCTGCTGGTGACGGTGCAGGAGCGGCCGACGATCAGCTCGCTCACGTTCGTCGGCAACAAGGAATTCGACACCGAGACCATCAAGAAGGCGTTGAAGGACGTGGGGATCGCCGAGGCGCGCATCTTCGACCGGTCGGCGCTCGAGCGTTCCGAGCAGGAGCTGAAGCGCCAGTACATTACCCGCGGCAAGTACGCGGCGAGCGTGCAGACCACCGTGACCCCGCAGGAACGCAACCGCGTCGCGATCAACTTCACGATCGTCGAAGGCGAGACCGCCAACATCGCGAAGATCAACATCGTCGGCAACAAGTCGTTTACCGAAGGCGAGCTGCGCCGCCAAATGACGCTGACCACGCCGAACTGGCTGTCGTGGTACACCAAGGACGATCAGTATTCGAAGCAGAAGCTCTCGGCCGACCTGGAGATCCTGCGCAGCTTCTACCAGAACCGCGGGTATCTCGAGTTCACGATCGAGTCCACGCAGGTGTCGATCTCGCCCGACAAGGAAGAGGTGTTCATCACGGTGAACCTGAGCGAGGGGCCGCTCTTCACCGTGTCGGGCGTCAGCGTTGCCGGCGAGCTGGTCGTCGCCGAGCCGGAGATTCGCAGGCTGATCCAGGTCAAGCCGGGAGAAATTTTCTCGCGGTCGAAGATGCAGGCGTCGGTCAAGGCCGTGAGCGAGCGCATGGGCATCGACGGCTACGCGTTCGCCAACATCAATGCGGTGCCGGAGATCGATCGCACGAACAACACGGTCGCGTTCACGTTCTACATCGACGCCGGCCGTCGCGCCTACGTGCGCAAGATCAACATCAGCGGCAATCCCAAGACGCGCGACGAAGTGATCCGGCGCGAACTGCGCCAGCTCGAAGGCGCCTGGTACGACGGCACCCGGATCGAGCGGTCGAAGGTCCGCGTGCGGCGCCTCGGCTACTTCGAAGAGGGCAGCGTCAACATCGAGACGCCGCCGGTGCCGGGAACGACGGACCAGGTGGATATCGAGCTTTCCGTCGCCGAGAAGAACACGGGCAACCTGCTGGCGGGCGTGGGCTACTCGAGCACGGAAGGGCTGGTGTTCAACGCGTCGGTTTCGCAGCAGAACATTTTCGGCTCCGGCAATGCACTGGCCCTCACGTTCAACACCAGCTCGGTCAACCGCACGATATCGCTCATGTATACGGAGCCCTATTGGACCGTGGACGGCATATCCCGGACGCTCGAGCTCTACGACAAGAACATCGATCCCACCGGACTGTCGGTGGCACAGTACTCATCGAATACGCTGGGTGCGGCGATCGGCTTCGGCGTGCCGGTGTCGGAGATCGACACCATCAACTACGGATTCCGCGTCGAGCACACCCAACTGTCGCTGTTCGACAACAGTCCGCCGGTCTACTACCAGTTTGTCCAGGATTTCGGCTACGTCACGAACAGCTACATCATTTCCGGCGGCTGGTCGCGTGACACCCGCAACGACATCCTCTATCCTACGTTCGGCCGTTTGCAGTCGGCGTTGATCGAGGTCGGCCTTCCGTTCGGCGACCTTGCCTACTACAAGCTCCAGTACATCAATCAGTCGTTCTGGCCGGTTTATGGGGATTTCGTCCTGATGCTGCGTGCGGATCTCGGCTACGGCGATGGCTACGACCAGAAGCCGCTGCCGTTCTTCAAGGCGTTCTACGCCGGCGGCGTGGGCTCGGTGCGCGGCTACCAGGCGGGCTCGCTCGGTCCGCGCGATATCTATGGCAATACGCTGGGCGGCAAACGCAAGATCGTCGGCAACGCCGAAGTGTTCTATCCGATTCTCAAGGGCGATCGCTCGGTGCGCATCAGCGGCTTTTTCGATGCGGGGCAGATCTACGTGAACGGGTTCCAGCCCGAATTCGAGAACTTCCGCTTTTCCGCCGGCGTGGGCCTCGCGTGGAATTCGCCGATCGGACCGCTCAAGTTCAGCTATGCCATTCCGATCCACTCGATTCCAGCCGACAAGATCCAGAAATTCCAGTTCCAGGTCGGGACCGTATTCTAAGACCCTAGACAACGGTCACGCTGCGGGAGAAGAACTTGAAACGCATGTCGAGTTGCATCGCCGTCATCATCATGCTCGCCGCCGCCGGCGTGGCGTACGGCGCTGACTACAAGATCGGCTTCGTCAATACCGAGCGGCTGTTCCGCGAGGCGGCGCCGGCCAAGCGGGCACAGCAGAAGCTCGAGAAGGAATTCGCCGCACGCGATGCGGATCTGCAGAAGCTGTCGAAGCAGGTGCGCGACCTGCAGGCGCTGCTCGACAAGGATGGCGCGACGATGGGCGAGGCCGAGCGGCGCAACAAGGAGCGCGATCTCGCCAACCAGTCGCGCGACCTGCAGCGGATGCAGCGCGAAATTCGCGAAGACGTCAACCTGCGCCGCAACGAGGAGCTCACGGGTCTCCAGGAACGCGCGAACAAGGTGATCCAGCAGATCGCCAACGACGAGAAATTCGATCTCATCCTGCAGGATCCGGTGGTTTTCGCGAGCCAGCGCATCGACATCACCGAAAAGGTCATCAAGGCGCTCGCCGACAAGTAGCCTTGCTCAGGCTCCGCGGGCTTGCAGTCTGGCGTGCGTACGAGAAACAATGCCGGACATGGCCACTACCGGAATCACCCTCGCCGAGCTCGCTGCCCGCGTCGGGGCAACGCTCGAGGGTGACGGCAGCGTCGTCGTGCGTTGCATCGGCACCCTTGAAAACGCCGGGCCCGATGCCGTCGCGTTCCTGACCAGTCCACGCTTTCGTCCGCTGCTCGCCGGAACGCGCGCGGCGGCGGTGATCGTGACGCCCGCCGACCGGGAGGCGACGTCACTTCCCAGGCTGGTGGGCGCCAACCCTTATGCGGTCTACGCGAAGGTCGCGGCAATCCTCCATGTGCAGCCTCCGGGCGCCGGCGGCATCGATCCGACCGCGCGCGTCCACGTCGACGCGCGCGTCGATCCTTCGGCGACGATTGGTCCTTTCGCGGTCATCGGTGCGCGCGCGATCGTCGGGGCCCACACGGTCATCGGTGCGGGCGCGACCCTCGGCGAGGACGTCGAGATCGGCGCCGACGGCCGCCTCTATCCGCGGGTGACGATCTATCCCGGCTGCACGATCGGCGTGCGCAGCATCGTCCACGCTGGAGCGGTGATCGGTGCCGATGGCTTCGGCATGGCCGAGGAGGGTGGGCGCTGGCTCAAGATTCCCCAAGTCGGGCGTGTCGTCATCGGCGCTGATTGCGAAATCGGCGCGAACACGACGATCGATCGCGGCGCGATCGACGACACGGTGATCGAGGACGACGTCAAGCTCGACAACCAGATCCAGATTGGTCACAACTGCCGCATCGGTGCGCACACGGCGATCGCCGGCTGCGTGGGCATTGCCGGCAGCGTGACGATCGGCCGCAACTGCAAGATCGGCGGGGCGGCGATGGTGGTCGGTCATATCACGATCCCCGACAACACCGTCGTCTCGGCGGCGACCCTGGTGATGCATTCGATCGAGCGGCCGGGCGTGTACACGGGCGTCTTTCCGGCGATGCCGCATCGCGACTGGCAGCACGTGGCTTCCGAGCTGCGCCGGCTGCGCACGCTCGGCACGCGGGTCGCGGCGCTCGAGCGCGCGTTGCGGGAGCAATTGGCACGCGAAGGGGAGCCGCGATGACGCTGGCCGAGTTCGAGGCGCTGTTGCCACAGCTGCCGCGCCGGTATCCCGCGCTGCTGATCGATCGCCTCATCGAGTGCGTGCCCGGCAAGTCGGCGCGCGCGTTGAAGTGCGTCACCATCAACGAGCCGTATTTCCAGGGCCACTTTCCCGGCTATCCCGTGATGCCGGGCGTGCTGGTGCTCGAGGCGCTGATCCAGTTGTCGACGCTGTTGTCGGAGAGCTCGGGCCAGGGTGCCCCCGGCACCGTGCAGACCATCGATGGCGTGCGCTTCAAGCGTCAGGTGATCCCGGGCGACCAGCTCATGCTGGAAACGCAGATGCACGGCGCCGGCAAGTTCACCGTGCGCGCCAGTGTCGACGGGGAGCTCGCGACCGAAGCCGAAGTCGTGCTGGTCGCCGACGCGCCGCTGCCTTGAGAATGCGCGTGGCCCGCATCCATCCGACCGCGCTCGTGGACGGTTCCGCCAATTTGGCCGATGACGTCGAGATCGGACCGTATTCGATCATCGGCGCCAACGTCGTCATCGGCGCGGGCACGGTGATTGGTCCACACGTGGTCATCGGCGCGCGGACGACCTTCGGCCAGCGCAATCGCGTATTCCAGTTCGCCTCGCTTGGCGAAATCGCGCAGGACCGAAAGTATGGCGGCGAGCCGACCACGACGACCATTGGCGACGACAATGTGTTCCGCGAATACGCGACCGTGCATGCCGGCACCGTGCAGGATCGCGGTGACACGAAGATCGGCAATGGCAACCTGTTCCTCGCCTACACGCATGTGGCGCATGATTGCGTGATCGGCGACCTGACCACATTTTCCAACAACGCGCAGATCGCCGGCCATGTGCACATCGACGATTGGGCCGTGCTTGGCGCATTTGCCGGCGTGCATCAGTTCTGCCGGGTTGGCGCGCACGCGATGATCGCCGCCTTCGCCGTCGTGCTGCAGGACGTCCCGCCGTTCGTGACCGTCCAGGGCTATCCCGCCAAGCCGCACGGCACCAACAGCGAAGGCATGCGCCGGCGTGGCTTCTCCGCCGACGATCTGCTGCAGATTCGCCGCGCCTACAAGACGCTGTATCGGGAGAATCTCGCTCTGGACGACGCGCGCGGCAGGATCGAGAGCGCCGCCGCCAGCGCGCCGGCGCTGCAACCCCTCGTGCAATTTCTCGCCGCGCCGGGCCGCGGCATCGTTCGCTAGCGCCGCGAGCCCAAGCATGCCCGAGTCCCCCGCTGCGACGCCGATCACCATCGGGATCGTCGCCGGCGAAGCATCGGGCGACGCATTGGCGGCTACCCTCATCCATGCCGTGCGTGCGCACCATCCCGGGGTGCGCTTCGTGGGGATTGCAGGGCCGCGCATGGAGGCCGCCGGCTGCGAGGTCTGGTTCCCGCTTGAAAAGCTCGCCGTGCGCGGATTCGTGGAGGTGTTGGCGCACCTGCCCGAGCTGTTCAGCATTCGCCGCCAGTTGCGACGGCGGCTGCTGGAGGCCGGCGTGCCGCTCTTCGTTGGCGTGGACGCGCCCGATTTCAATCTTGCGCTCGAGCGGAAGCTGAAGCGCGCCGGTGTGCGCACCATCCACTTCGTAAGCCCGTCGGTGTGGGCGTGGCGGCGCGAACGCCTGGCGACGATCGGCCGCAGTGTCGACCGGATGCTTGCGCTGTTTCCCTTCGAGCCTCCGCTCTACGAACAGGCCGGCATTCCCGTGACGTACGTCGGACATCCGATGGCGCAGGAGGCCGCGACCCATGCGACACGCCGCGAGACGCGCGACCTGCTGAAAATCAAGGCGGCGACGCCCGTCTTCGCGTTGCTGCCCGGCAGCCGGCTCTCCGAGATCGACATGCACGCCGAGCTGGTGCTGGAAACCGCGGCGCGGCTCTTCGATGCACGCGACGACGCGCGGTTTCTCGTCCCCTTCGTGACGCGCGCCACGCGTGACGCGTTCGAGAGCGCCATGCACCGCACCGGTCACGCACAATTGCCGATCACGTTGCTCTACGGACACGCCGAAGATGCGCTGCGGGCGGCGGACGTCGGCGTCGTCGCCTCGGGCACCGCCACGCTGGAAGCCGCGCTCGCGCGCTGCCCGCACGTGATTTTCTATCGCGTATCGCGGCTGACCGGCTACCTGGTGATGCGCAAGTTGCTGCTGCCCTACGTTGGATTGCCAAACGTGCTGGCCGGCGGATTTGTGGTTCCCGAATTCCTGCAGAGCGACGCCACGCCACGCAATCTTGCGCAGGCGGCGTTGAATCTGTTCGACGATACCGTTACCCGGCGCCGGCTGGAGGCGCTGTTCGCGGGCTTCGCCGAAGCGTTGAAGGCGGACACCGGCGCGCTCGCCGCAAACGCCGTGACCGCGGAGCTTGCACAAGCGGGTGTCGCATGCTGATCGCCGGCATCGACGAGGCGGGCCGCGGCCCACTTGCCGGACCAGTGTACGCGGCGGCGGTGATTCTCGATCCCGCGCGGCGGATTCGCGGCCTGCGCGATTCGAAGGTGCTGACCGCCGAGCAGCGCGAGCATCTTGCCGTCGAGATTCGCGCCTGCGCAATCGCCTGGGCCGTCGCATCGGCGGACGTGGCGGAGATCGACACGCTCAACATTCTGCAGGCGACAATGCTGGCGATGCGACGTGCGGTCGAGGCGCTGTCGGTGCTTCCGGTCGAGGCGCTGGTCGACGGTGATCACTGTCCGCGCCTTGCCTGTCCGGTGTTCGCGATCATCAAAGGCGACCGTGATGTCGCGTCGATCTCGGCCGCTTCGATCCTGGCCAAGACCGAGCGCGACGCATTGTTGATCGAGCTTGACGTGCTCTATCCCGAATACGGCTTCGCGCATAACAAGGGCTATGGCACGCCCGAGCATCTGGCTGCGTTGGGGCGCCATGGGCCATGCGCGATTCACCGGCGGACGTTCGCGCCGGTGGCGCAGATGGTGCTGCCGTTTTAGCCGACAGCCGCGCGGAGCCGGCTACCGTAGCTGCATATTACCTAGCGCGACTTCGCCGGATGATCTCGTCGCGGATCTCGCCGTACTGCTTTCGGGTTTCATCCTCGATCAGCACGGGACCGATCACGGGCGGCACCCACATCTTCGGCGTGTACTTGCCCGCGTGCACGATGTGAAGCTGCGTGCCGCGCGCTTCGATGCGGGTCGTGAATTCGGCCGGCATTGCGTCGCCGCTGGTCATTCGCGAACGGATCTCGCGCTCGGGGATCAGCTCGATATCGCGGACGTTTTCGAACGGGAACGTGAGAGGGCCACGCGATGCCTTGCCCTTCTGGTACACCATCAGCCGGCTGCCGGTGCGGATCCGCACCACGCTTTGTTCCAGGTTCGAGATGAATTTCGCCATGCCGTCGTAGTCGGTGAGGACCTCCCACGCGACTTCGCGCTCCGCCGCCACCGGGCAGTCGACGTCGACGATGATGGTGGCGCCATCCTTCTGGACCCGAACGACGATGTCGCTCGTGTCGCCCGCGGACCAGACGACCAAGGGCAACAGCGCTGCCAGCACGAACGCACAGCTGCGGAAAAAAATGGAAGGGCGACGGGGAAGCGACATTGCGATGCGTCGAGGGAGGCAAGTTCTTTACCGGGAGGCAACCGGGAGGTTACCATTTGGATGGCGCGCCGACGCAAAGGCGCAGGCTGCGCACGGCCCGCAGCGCTGGGGTGCGGCCACCGCGCGCCTCTCTCCATGGAGCTTTCCCGATGATTCACTGCGTATTGCACGACCCGTCCGACTCGGTCGCGGTGGTGGTCGTTGAAGGTGTCAAGGCGGGTGCGACGCTCACCGGGCTCATCCTCGACGAGAACAAGACGATTACGCTGCCCTGCGTGCAGGACATTCCGCTCGGCCACAAAGTGGCGCTGAAGGACATGGCGGTGGGCGACACGGTGATCAAGTACGGTGTGGACATCGGCAAGGTGGTGCAGCCGATCGCCAAGGGACAGCACGCGCACGTGCATAACATCAAGACCAAGCGGTGGTGACGATGCAAACCAGGTTCCGGGGATACCGCCGCGAAAACGGCCGCGTCGGCGTGCGCAACCACGTCATCATCCTGCCAGTGGACGACCTGTCCAACGCGGCATGCGAGGCGGTCGCCAACAACATCAAGGGTACGCTGGCGATTCCGCATCCATACGGCCGGCTGCAGTTCGGCGCCGACCTCGACCTGCATTTCCGGACCTTGATCGGCACGGGATCGAATCCGAACGTCGCGGCCGTCGTTGTCATCGGTATCGAGGAGCAGTGGACGAAGAAGATCGTCGACGCGATCGCGGCGACCGGAAAACCGGTCACGGGGTTCGGCATCGAGCTGCATGGCGACCACGACACGATCATGCGCGCCTCGAAGGCGGCAAAAGAGTATCTGCAGGGGGCGAGCGAGCAGCATCGCGTCGAGTGCGATGTCAAGGAGCTGTGGATATCGTGCAAATGCGGTGAATCCGATACGACGTCCGGCTGCGGCTCCAATCCGACGGTGGGCGATGCGTTCGACAAGCTGTATGCGGCGGGCGCGACGCTGGTATTTGGCGAGACGACCGAGCTGACGGGTGGCGAGAGCATCGTCGCGGCCCGCTGCCGCAACGACGAGGTGCGCGCCGACTTCATGCGGGTGTTCGATCGTTACCAGGAGGTGATCAATCGCCACAAGACGAGCGATCTCTCGGATTCGCAGCCGACCAAGGGCAACATCGCGGGCGGGTTGACGACCATCGAGGAAAAGGCGCTCGGCAACATCCAGAAGATCGGCAAGAAGTGCATGGTCGACGGCGTGCTCGACAAGGCCGAAGTGCCGACGCATCCGGGCCTGTGGTTCATGGATTCGTCATCGGCCGCGGCGGAGATGGTCACGCTGTGCGCGGCGTCCGGCTACGTCGTGCACTTCTTTCCGACGGGGCAGGGCAACGTCATCGGCAATCCGATCCTGCCCGTGATCAAGATCTGCGCGAATCCCCGCACGGTGCGCACGATGAGCGAGCACGTCGACGTCGATACGTCGGGTCTCCTGCAACGGGAGATCACCATGAGCGAAGCAGGAGACAAGCTGCTCGCGATGATGTTCCGCACCGTCAACGGCCGGCTGACGGCGGCCGAGGCACTGGGGCATCGCGAGTTCGTGCTGACGCGCCTGTACGAGAGCGCCTGAACGCCCATGGCCGAGCGCGCCGATACTGACGTCCTGACGTTGCCCGATCTCGCCGCCATTCGTGCGGCGCACGCGCGCATTGCGCCTTATGTGCACCGCACGCCGGTCTTGATGTCCAAGACGCTCGACGACGCCACGGGTGCGCACCTGTTCTTCAAGTGCGAGAACCTGCAGAAGGTGGGTGCGTTCAAGGCGCGTGGCGCCTGCAATGCGGTGTTCTCGCTTCCCGACGGCGTCGCCGCGCGTGGCGTCGTCACGCACTCTTCCGGCAATCACGGCGCGGCGCTCGCCTACGCGGCACAGCGGCGAGGGATTCCCGCGCACGTAGTGATGCCGGAGAACGCGCCGAAGATCAAAATCGCCAACGTGCGCGGATTCGGCGCGCAAATCCACTTCAGCCCACCCACGCTGGCCGCCCGTGAGCGGACGTGCGCGGACGTCGAGCGGTCGACGGGTGCTACGCTGGTGCATCCATACGATGACGCCGATGTCATCGCGGGCCAGGGCACCGCCGCACTTGAGCTATTGGAACACGTGCACGACCTCGACGCCGTCATGGCGCCGATTGGCGGCGGCGGCTTGTTATCGGGGACCGCCATTGCCGCGACCGGCTTTCGCCCCAGCATCCAGGTGTTCGGCGCCGAGCCCGCGGGCGCCGCCGACGCAGCGCGCAGCTTTGCGCGCGGCGTTCTCGAAACGATGGCGGATCCGCAGACCATCGCCGACGGTCTGCGTGCTGGATTGTCCGAACGGACGTTGCGGGCGCTGCGCGCGCACGTCGCCGCCATCGGGACGTGCAGCGAGGAGGCGATCGTGACGGCGATGCGGATGACCTGGGAGCGGATGAAGATCGTGATCGAGCCTTCCGCCGCCGTGCCGCTCGCGTGCCTGCTGGAAGGGACGCTTCCGGTCAAGGGCAAACGCGTTGGCGTCATCCTGACCGGCGGCAACGTCGACCTCGATCGATTGCCCTGGCAGGCTTAGGAGCCTGTCCGACAGGCTCCTAGCACGCGCAGCGACAGAGGAGCGACCCGTGCCGAACTTCACCATCGCCCAGCTGCGAACACTGGCGAATCGGGCGCTGCGTAACGCGGGCGCCAGCGCCCCGATGGCGGATTGGACGGCGCGCGCGCTGGTCGATGCCGAAGCGGAAGGACTGTCCTCGCATGGCCTGTCGCGTATTGCGCAGTACGCGATGCATCTGCGCAACGGCCGTGCGGACGGCGACGCGCGCGCCGTGATCAGCAAGACCAAGGGCGGTGCGGTGTTGATCGATGCCCGGTGCGGACTGGCGTTTCCCGCGTGTGCGCTGGCGGTCGCGGAGGCCGTCGCCCGTGCGCGCGAATTCGGCGTCGCATTCGCCGGCGTGACCAACAGCCATCATTTCGGCGTGGCCGCTTATCATCTGGCGCCGATCGCGAAGGCGGGCATGGTGGGTCTTGCCTTCGGTAACTCGCCGGCGGCGATGCCCGCCGCGGGTGGAAAAAGGCCGCTGTTCGGCACCAATCCAATCGCCGCCACCTTTCCACGCCGCCACGATGCACCGTTGACGATCGACCTTTCGCTCTCCGAAGCGGCGCGCGGGAAAGTCATGGTCGCCGCGAAGGCGGGGCAGCCGATTCCGCTCGGCTGGGCGCTCGATGTCGAAGGCAGGCCAACCACTGACGCACAGGCCGCGCTCGAAGGATCGATGCTGCCGGTAGGCGGGACCAAGGGCGCGATGCTCGCGATGATCGTCGAGCTGCTGGCGTGCGCGCTAACCGGTGCCGCGATGGGTTTCGAGGCCGATAGCTTTTTTGTCGACGCGGGCAATCAGCCCCGCATCGGGCAGGCGTTCCTCGTGATCGATCCGGACGCGCTCGCCGGACACGATGCCTATTTCGACCGCATCGAAGCGCTGATCGAGGCGATGCTGGCGGACGAGGGGGTGCGCTTGCCCGGCGCCAGGCGTGATGCGCTGTCAGCCAAAGCCGGCAAAGAGGGTATCGAGATTTCGCAGGCGCTCGCGAATCAGCTTACGCAGCTCGCCGGATAGAGTCCGAGACGACTTCTGCAGGCGTCCGTACCAACGCCAGCGCAAGCAGAGGTCGTCCGTGACCCTAACGGGTCGTTTCTAACTCGAACGTGTCGCGTCCGCGATCGTCTCGCGCAGCGGATTGAAAATTCCGGGCGTGGAGGCGATGACCTCGTTGGTGCGCAGGAACTGCGTCCCGCCGGCGAAGTCGCCGACGCGGCCTCCGGCTTCTTTGACCAGCAGTGCGCCGGCCGCGACATCCCACGCCTTGAGGCTCATCACCCAGAACCCGTCGAGCCGGCCCGCCGCGAGATGCGCGAGGTCGAGCGCGCAGGAGCCCGCGCGGCGCAATCCCGCGCATTGCGCGATCAGCGCATTGAACGTGGGCAGATAGGCCGCCATCTTCGTGCTCTCGCGGGTCGGAAAGACCGTGCTCACCAGTGCGTCGCTCAGATTGAGGCAGGCGGACACGTGGATTTGCGTGCCGTTGTGAAACGCGCCTTTGCCCTTGACCGCGGTGAAGAGATTGTCGTGCACGGGGTCGAGAACGACTGCATGCGTAATTTCCGTGCCGTGGGCGAGCGCGACCGACACCGCGTAATACGGAAAGCCATGGATGAAGTTGTCCGTTCCGTCGATCGGATCGACGATCCATTTGTAGCCGCCGCCTTCGCGCGCGCCGTCGATGTGCCCGGACTCCTCGCCAAGGATGGCGTGCTCGGGAAACGCGCCGCGGATCGTCGCGATGATCGCATCCTCGGCTTCCATGTCCGCGGCGGAGACAATGCCGCCTTGCTCCTTCGAAAAGGTAGGCAGCCGCTTCAAGTCGCGGGCGGCGTCGATCACGATGCTGGCGGCGGTGCGCGCGGCACGAACCGCGACGGCGAGAACGGGGTCGTTGGTCACACTCATGATTTCGGCGCCTTGAGGATTTCCTGCTCCATCAACAGATACGTACCGTACGCATTGAGGCGATTGGCCTGCTCGAATGCGGGCAATGAACGAAAGCGTGACCAGTCGGTCCTCGCGTAGACGTCGTCGAACGGCTCGAGGTCCCTGACCGCCCGGCCCATCGTGACGCGCAGATACACGAGATAGTCGCGCGTGACGATGAGGTCGCGCTCGACATCGCGCGAGGCCGGGCCGTGACCAGGAACAGCGGCAGTCGGGTGCAGCGCAATCATCTTGTCCATCGCCTTCAACCAGCCTGCGCTGTCGGCGTTGCCGACGTAGGGTACGCGGCCCGCGAAGATCAGGTCGCCCACGAACAGGAGCCGGTCCTCCCGGACGTACATCATAAGGTCCTCCGGCGAATGCGCGCCTTCGGAATAGATGAGATCGAACGTGATCCCGCCCATGCGAAAGCTCGTATCGCCGTCGAGCCACAGATCGGGCGGGACCACCACGGTTTCCTCGTCGACCCAGGGAAAGAGATCGACGCGCCGTTGCGCCAATCGCTCTTGCGCTACGGCCGAGTCGAGGTAGATCTGCGCCTTGCGGTGTGCCCAGATTTGCGCGCCGGCCATCTTGAACGCCTGCAATCCGTAGATATGATCGGCGTGGTAGTGACTGACGATCACGCGTTTGATCGGTTGCGGCGTCACCTTGCGAATGGCGGCGATCATGGCGCGTCCCAACGCAGGCGTGCCGAGCGCGTCGAAGACGACGACGCCGTCGTCGGTGATGACGAAGCCGGCATTGGACATGAAACCCTTGTTCTGCGCGCTGGCCATCCCGGACTCGCCTTGGAAAAACCAGCCGTGGGTCGAGATTTGCTGCGGCGTCAGCACGACGTCGTTCGCCGGTGGCGCGGCCGGCGCGACCGAAGCGAGTCCGCTCACGGTCACGACCGTGATGGCGTACCGGGCAATGGCGGAAATCGATCGCATGGCGTCAGGGCCTGTCAACAGGCCCTAGTCTACCGGGGCTTCCGCAAGGACCTTCGGGGCCGGGATCGCCAGCGTGTATTTTGCGACAAAGCGTCGATCGATCCGGTCCTTCCAGCGCCACACCCAATTACCTTCCACCGTGAACGGACCACGCGATCCGATCGCATGCTTGTCACCGGTCGAGATCAACGCAAGCGCGTGCCGCTGCGGCACAAAGGTTTGCAGCGCAACGTCGTGCACGACCCGCCGCAGGTTGGTCGCCAGCGGCGGACCCTGTCGCACCGCGAAGACACCGGACTTGGGACGCGGGTGCGCTACTTGCGTGGCGCAGTCGCCGGCGGCGAACACGAACGGGTGCGACGTCGAGCGCAAATGATCGTCGACGCGGATGAAGCCGTGCTCGTCGCAGACAAGACCCGCGGCGGCCATCCACGGCTGGCCAGCGGCTGATGTCGCCCAGACGATGCGGTCGACGGCGATGCGGCGACCCTGCGCCACGATGATCGCACCCGGTTCGACGGCGAGTGCCGCGCTTTGCAGATGCAGGACGACGCCACGCTCGACCAGGATGCGGCCCAGCTGCGCGCGCACGGTCGCGGGTTGCTGGGGAACGATGTACGGCTGGTCGCTGATCAACGCGAAGCGCGGCGCCGCGGCGCCCATGACCGACTGCAATCGAAACTGCATCGCGAGCAGGATCTCGACGCCACCGACGCCACCGCCGACCACGGCGATGGTTTGCACGACGCCGATCGCAGCCTCTGCCTGGATGGCACCCCATGCACCGAGAAAGGGCGTGACTGGTTTGACCGCAAGGGCGATGCCACGGGCGCCGGGAATGCCCAGATCCGGCGTCGAACCGACGTCGATGGAGATGAAGTCGAACGGCTCGCGGTCGCCGGAATACAGCGTCGCCGTCTTCGTGTACAGATCGAGCGCGATCACGCGATCGGCGATGAAACGGGCTCCCGCCTTTTGCGCAAGCGGCGCGAGGGGGATTTCCGCTTCGGCCGGCGAGTAATGACCGGCGACAAGCCCCGGCAGCATCCCGGTATAGACCAACGCTGCGTCGGGCGAGACGAGCGTGAGCGCGATCATTGCGTCCGGCCGCAGCGCGAACCGGCGCAATACCTCGACGTGGCTGTGGCCGCCGCCGACCAGAAGGATGCGCTGCGTGCGGGCCTTCATCCGACCTTGATCCGCAGCATCATTCCCGCATCCTCGTGCTCCAGGTTGTGACAATGCAGGAGATAAATCTGGGAACCGGCAAACGGGAGCCGGAAGTCGATCGCGATCCGCACCGACTCCCCGGGCCATACCAGCACGGTGTCCTTGAGCCCAAGGTCGGTGGGCAGGCGTCCGCGAGCGTCGATGGCGAGCGGAGCCAGCTGCTCCGGACTGGTTTCCCGCTCGAGCACGCGGAACTGGAAGCCGTGCAGGTGCATCGCATGCGGGGCGCTCGTGTGGTAGTTGCGCAGCAGCCACGTTTCGCCTGCGCCGCCCGCGACTTCGATCGGCGTCGCCTGGCGGTCGTAGACCCGATCGTTGATCCGCCAGCGTCCCTTCGCAAAACCGAGGCGCAGCGGACGTTCGTCACCGGAGGCAGCGACCAACGGCGGCAGCCGCGACAAGCGCTCCGGGATCGCCGGGCGCGATCCATTGCCGCTCTCGCGAATTCGAAACTGCATCAGATCGAACGCAGCGCCATCGGGCATGCTTGCCAACGCCGGACCCGCCGCGCGATGTTCGTGTCCGGCCGCGGGTTCTTGGCTGCGCGCGACGGATGTCGCCGTCACCGCCTGCATCGGATCGAACGCGCGGCTTTCGAATATCACGAATCCGCCCTTGGCGATACCCGCGAAATCGACCAGCACATCCACGCGTTCGGCGGGGGAGAGCAAGACCTGCTCGCACTGGACGCCGCGTTCGAGGAGGCCTCCATCGGTGCCGATCAAGACCATCGGAAGCGCAGCGCCGTCGTCGCGGCGGAACGCGAGCCGATACGTTCGCGCATTCGACGCGTTCAGCACGCGCAGCCGGTAACGGCGCGCGGCGATGTCGTGATAGGGACGCAGGCTGCCGTTGACATGCGGCTGGCAACCGTACCAGCCGAGCAACTCGTCTTCCGGCGCAGGGGCGTAGCGATCCCCGTCGCCAACGCGGCGATCCTGCACCACCAGCGTGAGCTCGGTGCTGCCCGGGACCAGGTCGAGCGTCTTTCGCACAATGCGCTCGTCATCGTCGGTCACTTCGATGAGTCCGAAGAGTCCGCGATAGATCTGCGTTGCCGTCGCGCCGTGCGGATGCGGGTGGTACCAATACAGTCCCGCACGATTGCGCAGCTGGAACGCGTAGTCGTAGCGCTCGCCTGGCGCGATCAACGCTTCTCCGTTGCCGTCGTTGCGCGTGTCCATCGTGAACCCGTGCCAATGCACGATCGTCGGCTCCGCGAGCGCATTGACGAGCTCGACGCGCACGGAAGCGCCGGCGGCGGCGACGAGGGTCGGATTGGCGATTGTCCGGTTGCCGGCGGGAACCTCGAAGGCGAGCTTTTCGTTGCGCGCGCTGGCGCGCATCGCCAGCGGCGCCTTTTCGACGGCCAGCCGGGCGAGCCAGCCATCGGTTCCCGGCACGTACAGCGGTTGCGCGAACACGCCGCCGGCCGTGCACAAGTCGCGCGCACCTTCCGCGGCCGCGCTCGATGCGAGCCAGGATGCGGGCACGAGCGCGGATGCCGAGCCTGCGGCAAGAAGATGAAGGCAGCGCCGCCGGGTGGGTGGTTTGGGCTGGGCAGTCATGGGCGCGGACGCTCCTTCGCGCGCCCTCCAAGCTTAGCGGTTGCCGGAACCGCGGTCGAGCCGGTAGCGCATGCCGATCCACGCGCCGAAAGGCGCCCCCGGCGAGCGGAACTGTTCGGGCCCCGCGAGCGCCGCGTCGAAGGTATTCCCGGGACCGCGAAAATAATTGGCACCAAGAATGCCGAAGCTCTGATAAGTCGTGCCGAAGAGATTGTCGATGCGGCCGAACAACTGCCAATCGCGGTCGATCTGCCAGGCGCCATCGAGGGCGACCACTGCATACCCGGGCACCGGCCCGTTTGCGTCGCGATTGTTTTCGTCGCCCCGCGCGTATTGTGAACCGACTGCCAGCACGGTCACGCCGAGGGCGAACGGCCCGTGCATCCACTCGCCGCGCATCCGCAGCGTGTTGCGTGGAACGCCAGGCAGCCGGTTGCCGGGCTGGACCGCGATCAGCCCTTGCGCGTCGGCGGTCGAATTGTTGGGGCTGGTTTCCGCGAAAGCGGTTTCGAACGTTGCGTCAAGGAACGTGTAACGGGCGACCAGCGAAAATTCTCCAAGCGCCGCGCCGACGGTGAGCTCGATCCCCTGCCGGCGCGTGTCGCCGACGTTCTGAAAGTACCCTGAATTGACGGCGCCGCTGCCCGCACCGATGAATTGAATGTCGTTTCTCAATTCCGTCCGGTAGACCGCGGCGCTGTAATACGCCGTCTCACCGATGCGGCCGCGGACACCGGCCTCGTAGGTCGTCGCGATTACCGGTTGCAACGGCGGGTCGGCGACGAAGATGTTCGGCAGCGTGCACGGCGCATTCGGATCGGCGCATGTGAGCTCGACCGGCGTGGGAATGCGCATCCCCTGGCTCACGTTCCCGAAGAGATTGATCGCCGCATTCGGCTGCCAGGTGGCGCCGATGGCCGGATTGAGGCGATAGTACGTGCTCGTGCCGTCGATCGCGGGCGCTTTGCCGGACAGGTCGGCGGTCGTGACACGCGCGGTGTTATAGCGGCCGGACAACGCGACCGTCCATTGCGGTGTCAACGAGACGCTGTCGGCGACATAGACGCCGGCATAGCGAACGCGCGTGTCGACGTCGGTTTGCAGCGCGAAGGGTCCGGTGCCGACGGCCTCGCGATCGGCGACGAAGGCGGCGGTCTGTTCCGCTTGCGAAAACGTCGTGGCGCCGCCGTCGACCGCGGCGCCCACCACCAGCTGGTGAACGGATGCACCCCACGTGCGCCGCGCCGTGAGCTGCATCGAAGCGCCCCACGCGCTGGTGTTCGCCTCCGATTGGACGTTGAAGGCCTCAGATGGCGACGTGGCGGGATCGTATTCGCCGTTGACGTTGCTGTTGATGCCTGACGTCCTGAGCTGCCGGTAGTACGCATTCGCCGCGAGGATCGTGTCCTGCGTGAATGCGTGCGTCCAGTTGAGGTTGCCGAAGCCCAGGCGGTTGTTCGTGGTGTCGGGCCACGTGTACGGCTGTTTCGGATCGGATAGCATCGACAGCGGGAGCGCCTGCGTGCCATTGAGCTTGTTGTCGGCGAACGTGAAGGCCGCGCCGACGCTGTCGGCGCCACTTCGCCAGTCCCCGCGAGCGTAGAGACGGCCGATCTGCGTTTTCGAATGCTCGCGCCAGCCGCGTTCGTCGAGCGCCTCGCCAGCGACGAAGTATCCGAACGGTCCTTCCGCACCGCCCGCATCGGCTGCCAGGAACGTACGACCGAACGATCCGGCGTAGGCTTCGATGCCGGCGCCGCCGTAGCGGTATCCATCCTTCATGTTGATGGCGAGCGCGCCGCCCAGCGTGTTGAAGCCGAATACAGGATTGGAGCCGGGAAGCAGCTGCATCGATGCGATGGCGTTTTGCGGCAGAAGATCCCAATGGACCACGTCGGCGAAAGCTTCGTTGATGCGCACGCCGTCCTGGAACACCGACAGCCCCTGCGGCGTGCCGAGGAGCGGCGATGCCGTGAAGCCGCGAAAGCTCAAGTCGGGCTGGAAGTCGTTGCCGCTGGGCGAGCTGACGACGACGCTGTTGGCATTGAACTCCAGGAATTCCGCGACGCCCGCCGTACGCTGGCGGCCAAGGATGCGCGCGCTGAACGATTGCACGTTGGACGGCACCTGGCCGAGCGGCGTGCCGAGACCGGGCAACGGCGCGGTATCGACGACGTCGATCGCGGGCAACGCTACCGGCTCCTCGCCGTGCACACCTCCCGACGCGATGACGGTCGCGATGCCCGCGACGGCGATGAACCTGCTCAGTTGATCGCCACGCCCCACGGCAATTCGCCGACCGGAATCTCGGCAATCTTCTTGTATGTCGACGTATCGATGACCGCGACGGCGTTGGAGCGGCCGCACGCGACATACAGCTTCCTACCATCCGGCGTCAGCGCCATGTTCCAGGGGCGGCGGCCGACCGGGATCTCCTGCACGATCGTGTTCGTCGCGGGATCGATGACCTGCACGGTGCCTTTGCCGCCCGACGTGACAAACACCCGCTTGCCGTCGGGGTGCGCGAGGACGCCGTTGGAACGGCTGCCCGCCTTGATTCGCGCGATGACTTCGTGCGTCGCCGTATCGAACACGTTGACGATGTCAGCATTCTCGGCCGCGACATAGGCGCGGCTGCCGTCCGGCAGGAACGCGATGCCGCGCGGGCGATCACCGACCTTGACCGATTTCACCACTTCGCCTTTTGCCAGATCGACGATATCCACGGAGTCCGCTTCCTCGGCGCTCACGTAAAGCCACTTGCCGTCCGGGCTGAACACGGCGTGCTCCGGGTTCTTGCCTTTCATTTTGATCTTGCGGTCGACCTTGAGCGTGCCGGTGTCGATCAGCAGCACCATGTCGTTCTCCTCGATCGCCGCGGAGATCCATTTTCCGTCGGGGGACAGGTAGATGGCCTCGGGCGAATCCCCGAGCGGAACGGTGGCGATGGTTGCGCCCCTGGCGAGGTCGACCACCACCAACGCATTGCCGGTCTGATCGGACAGATAGAGCCGGCTGCCGTCCTTGGCGATCGCGATGCCGCGCGGTTTCTTGCCGTAGCGGATCGTGCTGGTGACCTGGTCGGTCGTGGTATCGATGACCGAAATCGTCGCCGAACCTTCGTTGGGGACGTAGGCGGTGGCCGCGAAGGCAGCCGGGATCGCGCCTCCGGCAATCAGGACGGCGAACAGCCACAGCATTCGTGACGGCATCATCAGCATCCCTTGCTACACTGGTATAAGGCGGAAATGCACTGGCGGTGACCTGCACAACTATCCTACACGACGCGTTCGTCACGCTGACCATCGAGCCAGGCGCATGGCTTCCCTCCGTCATCCGCTATCCCTGTTGCCGGTCCTGGCGGCGATCGCCGTCTCGGACGCACGCGCGCAGGCCGAGCCCGCGGCGGCGACGCTCGACCCGGTAGTCGTCACCGCGACGCGGCGCGCGGAACGCAGCTTCGACGTCCCGGCGTCGGTCGACAGCATCGACGGCGCCACCATTCGCGACGGTCAACCGGGAATCAACCTGTCCGAGCCGCTGGCTCGCGTGCCCGGCGTGTTTGCGGCCAATCGCAACAACTACGCACAGGACCTGCAGATCAGCTCGCGTGGCTTCGGGGGGCGCGCGACGTTTGGCGTGCGCGGGGTTCGTCTCTATCAGGATTTCATTCCGGCGACGATGCCGGACGGCCAGGGGCAGACCGGCAGCTTCAGCCTGTTGTCGGCAAGAAGCATCGAGGTGCTGCGCGGCCCGTTCTCGACGCTCTACGGCAACGCGTCCGGTGGGGTGATCGCCGTGTTCACCGAGGATCCCACGCCGGCCCCGGTCGTCGATTTCGCCGCCAGCGTCGGCAGCTACACGACGTACAACGCCGGATTGAAGGCGACCGGGACCGCGGCCGGCGTTGGCTATGTGATCGCCGGCAATCACTTCGAGACCGACGGCTATCGCGCGCACTCGGCGGCGACGCGCGATATCGTCAACGCCAAGCTGGTGTTCAATCCCGCAACCGATACGCGCGTCACGGTGATCGGCAGCTCGCAGCATCAGCCCGATTCCCAGGACCCGCTGGGGTTGACGCAGGCGCAGGTCGACGCCGATCCGCGCCAGGCAGATCCCGCGACCGAGCTTTTCAACACCCGCAAGACGGTCAATCAGCTGCAAGGCGGCGTTGCGATCGAGCATGCTTTCTCGGGTTCGACCGCGCTCCGCGTCACGGGCTACGGCGGACAGCGGCAGATCGGGCAATATCTTGCGTTGACGGGTGCCGCGCTCACCTCGTCGGGCGGCGTCGTGAACCTCGATCGCGGTTACGGCGGCCTCGGTGCGCGTCTGATCTTTCGAAGCGAGCTCAATGGAGGGCCACTCACGGTGACGGTCGGTGTCGATGGCGATCGCATGCGCGAGCAACGGCAGGGGTTCGTCAACGACTTCGGTGCGCAGGGCGCATTGCGCCGCGACGAGGACGACACGGTCGGCAGCGTGGATGCCTATGCGCAAGTCGAGTGGCATGCGCTGCCTGCCGCGTCGTTCACGCTGGGCGTGCGCACGAGCCGTGTGCGTTACGACTCGGAGGACCATTACATCGCGGGCCCGAATCCCGATGACAGCGGCCAGCGGACTTACACCAATACCAGCCCCATCGCGGGTATCGTCTGGCACGCGAGAGGCGACCTGAACGTCTACGCGAGCTACGGCCAGGGGTTCGAAACGCCGACGTTTGCCGAGCTTGCGTATCGCCCGGTCGGCCCCGGCCTCAATCTTGCGCTCGATCCCGCCACGTCGTCGTCGGTCGAGCTCGGCGTGAAGTGGCTGCCGTCGCCCCGCCAGCGCATCAACGTAGCCATTTTCGCGGCCGATACGAGCCAGGAGATCGTCGTCGATACCGCGACCGGCGGCCGCACGACATACCGTAACGCCAGTAACACACGACGGCGCGGGATTGAAGCGGAGTGGGACGGTGATCTCGGCGCGGGCTTCACCGCGCACGTGAACTACTCGTGGCTCAAGGCAGAATTCGAGGAGGGCTTTCTGTCGGGACTGCCGCCCGTTGCGGTACCGGCCGGGGCACGCCTGCCCGGCGTTCCGCCGCAGCAGGCGTATGGCGTGCTCAACTGGACGCCGGGCGGTTTCTACGGATTCAGCGCGGCCGCAGAGGTCCAGTACGTCGGACGCATCTACACGAACGACCGCAATACCGCATTCGCACCCGCGTATACGATCGGCAATGCGCGCATCGGCTTCGCGCAAGTGGCGGGCAACACGAGAATCTCGGAGTATGTTCGCGTGAATAACGTGGCCAATGTCAACTACATCGGTTCAGTGATCGTGGGCGACACCAACGGCCGCTATTTCGAACCGGCGCCCGGCCGCAACTGGTTCGCGGGCGTGAGCGTCAATGTCGCCTTCTGACCGCTATTCGGGCACCGCGATTGGATTGCATTGGCTGATCGCGCTGGCCGTGGTCGGGCAGTTCGCGTGGGGCTGGTGGATGCAGGACATTCCCAAGCAGCCGCCTGGTCCGCGGGTCGATGCGTTCAACCTGCACAAGTCGGTCGGGCTCACGATTCTTGCGCTTATGTGTGTGCGCCTGCTCTGGCGATGGCGGCATCCGGCGCCGCCGCTACCGCCGATGCCGCGCTGGCAGGCGGGACTCGCGCGGACCACGCACGTCGTGCTCTATGTCGCGTTGTTCGTGATGCCGCTCGCCGGCTATCTCGGCAGCGTGTTCAGCGGTTATCCAGTGAAATATTTTGGCGTGACGCTGCCGGCGTGGGGGTGGAAGGATCCGGCGCTCAAGGACCTGATGAGCGCTGCGCATTTTGCAACGAGCTGGATCCTGGCCGCCGCCGTGGCGCTCCACGTCGCCGGCGCACTGAAGCACTGGGTGATCGCGCGCGACGACCTCGTTGCGCGAATGGGCTTGAGACCGGTGAGGAGGTGAGAAGGTGAGGAGGTGAAGAGGTGAGGAGGTGAGGAGGTGAGGAGGTGAGGAGGTGAGGAGGTGAGGAGGTGAGGAAGTGTGATGCGGGCACCGGCGCTGCGGGTACGACTTCCTTACCTTCTCACTTACTCACCTCCTCACTTGCTCTCCAGCGCCGTGACGGTTTCCGAAAACCCTTCGGTACGGGCAATGTCGGCGGCGGTTTTGCCGCGGTTGTCCTTGAGCGCCGGATTGGCTCCCGCCGCCAGCAGCGCGCGAACGGTGTCGGTCTTGCCGAAGCCTGCCGCCCACATCAGCGCGGTCAGGTCGTTGCTGTAGATGGCGTTCGGATCCACGCCACGCGCCAGCAGCATCGCCACGATTTCGGTATGGCCCGCCCCGGCGGCGTACGTCATCGCATTTTTCTGCAGGCGATCGAGCGCGGCCGGATCCGCGCCTTTGGCCAGCAGCTGCCTGGCGATATCGATGTGACCGCCGAACGCCGCGGCCATCAGCGGCGTGATGCCGTTGACCGCGGGCTGGTTGACGTCGGCGCCGGCATCGAGCATGAGCTGCGCCAGGTCGACGCGATCTTTCTTGAGCACGATAATCAACGCCGACTCGCCCAGCCGATTCCGCGCGTTGACGGCGGCGCCTTGCGCCAACGCGCGCTTCAGGCCCTCGGCATCCGCGTTGCGCGCGGACATGAGGAACCGCGCGTTGGTGGACAGGTTCTCTTCGGAAGGGCTCTGGCCAATAGCCGAAGTTGCAACGCAACATAACGTGATGGCCACCCATGTTTGCCAGCGAAAACACATGACCTGCATCCTTTCATTCCGGGGCTGAAAGTTTGCGCTGCAATACAACATGTAGTTTTCAACAATAGGGAAAAGGACTATAAACCAATGGACGACTATGCGGTCGCCTCAAAGGCCTTCGCCGCGGTAGTCATTGCCATGCCTGTGGAAAAACAACCAGCTACGGGAGGCTCCATGCAATATCGTTCACCCATCACCGTTCTCGCGCTCGCCAGTGCATTCGCACTTGGTTGGGGCTCTGCCGTCGTCGCGCAGGAAACGCCTGGCGGCGCCACGACCACGGCGAAACCGATGTCCCCGAAGCTCGTGCCGGTCACGCAGCCGATGCTCAACGCGGCGGGAGGCCAGTCCAATAACTGGATCCACCCGAACGGCAGCTACGACCAGACCCGCTATTACCCCGGCAATCAGATCAACTCCGGCAATGTCGGCAAGCTGAGGCCGGCGTTCGTGTTCCAGACGGCCGTGCTCGAGTCGATGGAAACCGCGCCGATCGTGGTCAACGGCGTGATGTTCCTCACCACGTCGTTCAATCACGTCTACGCGATCGACGCCACGACGGGCGAGGAATACTGGCATTACAAGCACAAGATGGGACCGATCACGACGTTCTGCTGCGGGCCGAACAACCGCGGCGTGGCGATCGAAGGCGATCGGCTGTTCATGGGCACGCTCGACGCGAAGCTCGTCGCGCTCGACGCCAAGACGGGCAAGCTGTTGTGGGAAACGCAGATCGCCGATCCGGAGAAGGGTTATTCGGAGACGATGGCGCCCGCGGTGATCGACGGCAAGGTGCTGATCGGAACCAACGGCGGCGAATACGGCGTGCGCGGATTCATCAAGGCCTTCAACGCCGCCGACGGCAAGCTGATCTGGACGTTCTACTCGATCCCCGACAAGGGGCACGAAGGCGTATGGGCGGTCAACGACGCAACGGGCCGCGACATGCACCGCGATATCGCCGCCGAAAAGAAAATGCTGGCGGACAAGGGCGGCGACTTCTACCAGACGCTGGGCGGCGGCGTATGGATGACGCCCGCGATCGACCTGAAGACGCGCACGGTGTTCTTTCTCGCCGGCAACCCATCGCCGGATCTTTATGGCGCCATCCGTCCCGGCGACAATCTGTACACCAACTCGATGGTGGCGATCGACCTCGACAAGGGGACGTACAAGTGGCATTCGCAGTACATCGCGCATGACGTGTGGGACCTGGACGCCGTCAGCCCGGCGATCCTGACGCAAGCCAAGGACGCTTCGGGCAAGATGGTCGACGTGGTGATCCACGGCGGCAAGACGGGCCACATCTATGTGCACGAGCGCAGCACTGGCAAGATGATCCGATTTTCGGAGGCGATGATCCCGCAGGAAAACATGTGGGTGCTTCCGACGAAGGAGGGCGCGCGCATGCTGCCGGGCGCCAATGGCGGCGTCGAATGGTCGCCGATGGCCGTGAACCCGAAGACCCGCTTTGCCTACGCGGCGAACCTGCATCAGCCGATGACCTACCACGTGGAAGAAACACCCTATCCCGCCGGCAAGCTGTGGCTGGGTGGCGCGTTCAAGACGATCCCGAGCGAGCGGCAATCGGGCCGGCTGGTCGCGGTCAACATCGATACCGGCAAAGTGGCCTGGGGCGTGCAAACGGAGCAGCCGCTCATCGGTGGCGTCCTCGCCACGGCGGGCAACCTGGTCTTCAACGGCGAGGCCAACGGCTGGTTCAAGGCGTTCGACGCGGCGACCGGCAAGGAATTGTGGCGCTACAACTGCGGCGCCGGCGTCAATGCGCCCGCGGTGTCGTACATGGTGAACGGCAAGCAATACGTGGCGGTCGCGGCGGGCGGCAACAACCAGATCGACGCCAAGCGCGGCAATAGCGTATTCGTGTTCGCCGTTCCCTGATTCGCTCGACATTCGTCCATCCGCCGCTCCGCTGACCCGGGGCGGCTTTTTTTTGCCCTACAATGATTCGATGAAATTCCGATGGTTCTCCGCCGCAGCGGCCCTCGCCTTCACGCTGCCGGCATCGCCGTCCCTCTTCGCGCAATCCGCGCCGCCATCCAAGCCGCCGCAAGCCGCCTTGTGCGAGTCCTGCCACGGCCCCAACGGCAATGCGGTCATCGCGCAGAACCCGATCCTCGCGGGGCAGACGTGGCGCTACACCTACATCCAGCTCCAGGATTTCAAGGCGGGGCGACGCCAGGATCCGCAGATGACGCCGGTCGTCGCGGACCTCAGCCGCGACGACATGATTGCGCTCGGCAACTGGTTCGCCGCCCAAAAGCCCGTCACTAACCAGTTCAACGCCGATTCGGCCAAAGTGACGGCGGGCCAGAAAACATCCGATGCAGTGCTCTGTCCGATGTGCCATCTGGGCGGATTCATCGGCCAGAACGAGATTCCCCGGGTGGCGGGGCAGAACCACGACTACGTCGTCAAGCAGCTGCAGGATTTCAAGCACCGGCGACGCACCAACGACGCGGGCAGCATGACGAGCGTGGCGGGCACGCTGTCCGATGAGGACATCGAGAACCTCGCGCAGTACATCACGACGCTCAATTGACCCAAATGTTGCGGCGCGCAAGCCCCGCGGGCGCTTTGCCACATTGCTGTCGCGTTTGCGCCGCAGTATTCTAGACGTCCGCGTTCGCAGTATCCCCCAGCAGACCACCGCGCCAACCCGAAGGAGGAATCCGTGTCCGTCCAACTTTCGCTGACCGTCAACGGCAAGGCGGTGAGTGCCGCCGTCGATGCGCGCACCTTGCTTGTCGAGCTCCTGAGGAACCAGCTGGCGCTGACCGGCACGCACGTCGGGTGCGACACGGGCCAGTGCGGCGCGTGCACCGTGCTGCTCGACGGGCGCGCGGTCAAGGCGTGCAACATGCTGGCCGCCCAAGCCGGCGGCGCCAAAGTCCTGACCATCGAGGGGCTCGCGGCCGCTGACGGTACGCTGCATCCGATGCAGGCGGCGTTCAAGGACTGCCACGGCTTGCAGTGCGGCTTCTGCACCTCGGGCATGGTGCTGAGCGCGATCGATCTCGTGCAGCGGCATCCGAACGCGGACGAGAAGACGATCCGCGAGGAGCTCGAAGGCAACTTCTGCCGCTGCACCGGCTATCACAACATCGTCCGCGCGGTGCAGCAGGGCGCTGCCGCGATGGCGAAGTAGGAGACCACAGCGATGGGTGCCAATGATGCAGGACTGATCGGCCAATCCGTGCGCCGCAAAGAGGACGTGCGCTTTCTCACCGGTGCAGGGCAATACACCGACGATGTGACGTTTCCCCGCCAGACGTATGCGTATTTTCTGCGCTCGCCGCATGCGCACGCGAAAATCCGCCGCATCGATGCGGCCAAGGCGAAGGCCGCACCCGGCGTGCTCGCGGTGTTCACCGGCGAAGATCTGACCGGCGTGAATGGCTTGCCGTGCGGCTGGCTCATCACCGGCACCGACGGCAAGCCGATGAACGAGCCGCCGCATCCGGTGCTCGCGCAGGGCAAGGTCCGCTGCGTCGGCGATCAGGTGGCCCTCGTGGTCGCGGAATCCGCGCATCAGGCCAAGGACGCCGCGGAAACGATCGACGTCGACTACGAGATTCTTCCGGCGGTCGTGAACTGCGTGGAGGCGCTGAAGGCCGGCGCGCCGCAAATTCACGACCAGGCGCCGGGCAACAAGTGCTACACGTGGGCGCTGGGCGACAAGGCGGCGGTGGACGCGGCGTTCGCCAAGGCCGCGCACGTCACGAAGATCGACCTCGTCAACAACCGGCTGATCCCGAACGCGATCGAGCCGCGCGGGGCCGTGGCGTCGTACAACCGCGCCGACGAGTCGTACACGCTGTATGTATCGAACCAGAATCCTCACGTCGAGCGGTTGCTGATGACGGCGTTCGTCCTCGGCCTGCCGGAAACCAAGCTGCGCGTGATCGCGCCGGACGTCGGCGGCGGCTTCGGCTCCAAGATTTACCTGTATGCCGAAGAAACGGCGCTGGTCTGGGCGTCGAAAAAGGTCAATCGTCCGATCAAGTGGGCGGCCGATCGCAGCGAGGCGTTCCTGTCCGATGCGCATGGCCGCGATCACGTGACGCACGCCGAGCTCGCGCTCGACAAGGACGGCAAGTTCCTCGCGATGCGCGTGATCACGACGGCGAACATGGGCGCCTACCTGTCGACGTTCGCCTCCTGCATTCCCACCATCCTGTACGCGACGCTGCTGGCCGGCCAATACACGACGCCGGTCATCTATTGCGAAGTCACCGCGTCGTTCACCAACACCGCGCCCGTGGACGCGTATCGGGGCGCCGGCCGGCCGGAAGCGACGTTCGTCGTCGAACGCCTCGTGCATCAGGCGGCCGTCGACATGAACATTCCGCAGGACGAGATTCGCCGGCGCAACTTCATCCGTACCTTCCCGTATGCGACGCCGGTGGCGCTCACCTACGACACCGGCAACTACGACGCGACGCTCGACGAAGCGATGAAGATGGCCGACGTCGCCGGTTTTCCCGCGCGCAAGGCGGAGTCGGCCAAGCAGGGGAAATTGCGGGGCCTGGGGTACGCGTCGTACATCGAGGCGTGCGGCCTGGCGCCGTCGAACGTGGCGGGCGCGCTGGGGGCGCGCGCGGGACTGTTCGAAGCGGGCGAAGTGCGCGTCAATCCCACCGGCAGCGTCACCGTCTTCACCGGGTCGCACAGCCACGGCCAGGGGCACGAAACGACGTTCGCGCAGATCGTCGCGGCGAAGCTCGGCATCGACATCGGCAATGTCGAAGTCGTCCACGGCGACACCGGTCGCGTCCCGTTCGGGATGGGCACGTACGGCTCGCGCTCACTGGCGGTGGGTGGCACGGCGATCGTCAAGGCGCTCGACAAGGTGATCGCCAAGGGCCGGAAGATCGCCGCGCATCTGCTGGAAGCGGCCGAGACCGACATCGAGTTCAAGGACGGCAAGTTCACCGTGGCCGGCACCGACCGCAGCAAGGCGTTCGCGGAAATCTCGCTGGCCGCGTACGTGCCGCACAACTATCCACTCGGGGATCTCGAACCCGGCCTCGACGAGACGGCGTTTTACGATCCGACCAACTTCACTTATCCGGCCGGAACGCACATCTGCGAAGTCGAGATCGATCCCGAGACGGGCGTGGTGACGATCGCCAGATTCGCCGCCTGCGACGATTTCGGCAACATCATCAATCCGATGATCGTCGAGGGCCAGGTCCACGGCGGTGTCGCGCAGGGACTCGGCCAGGCGCTGCTCGAGAATTGCGTATACGACGCCGACAGCGGCCAGCTATTGACCGGCAGCTACATGGACTACGCGATGCCGCGCGCCGACCACGTGCCGTCGTTCCAGGTCGGCACCAAGGTCACGCCGTGCACGCACAATCCGCTGGGCGCCAAGGGTTGCGGGGAGGCGGGCGCCATCGGCGCGCCCGCGGCGATGATGAATGCCGTCCACGACGCGTTGTCGGCGGTTGGCGTCGCGCGCATCGACATGCCGGCGTCACCACACCGCGTGTGGCAAGCCATCCAGCAGGCAGCCAAGCCGTCGGCCCGCGCGTAAAGGAGAGTTCACATGTACAGCTTCGAACTGCACAAAGCCGATTCGGTCGCCAACGCCGCCGCATTGCTCGCGCAATCGGGCGGAAAGGCGCTGGCCGGCGGGCAAAGCCTCGTCGCCGCGATGAAGATGCGCCTCGCGCAACCCAATGCGCTCGTCGACCTCTCGGGGATCGCCGAGCTGAAAGGCATTCGGAAAGAGGGCGACAACCTGGTGATCGGCGCGATGACGCGCCATGCCGAGGTCGCGGCGTCGAAGACGGTGAAAGACGCCATTCCGGCGCTGGCCGCACTGGCCGAAGGCATCGGAGATCGCCAGGTGCGCAACATGGGCACCATCGGCGGTTCGCTCGCGAACAACGATCCCGCCGCGTGCTACCCGGCGGCGGTGCTGGCGTTGGGCGCGACAATTCACACCAACAAGCGCAAGATCGCCGCCGACGATTTCTTCAAGGGGATGTACGAGACCGCGCTGGCAGACGCCGAGTTGATCACGTCGGTGAGCTTTCCGATTCCGAAAAAAGCCGCGTACATGAAATTCGTGCAACCCGCGTCGCGCTTCGCGCTGGTGGGCGTATTCGTCGCGCAGGGCGCAGGAGGCGTGCGGGTGGCCGTCACCGGCGCCGCACCGAGCGTTTTCCGGGCCAAACCGCTCGAGGACGCGCTGGCGAAGAATTTCAGCGCGGATGCGGCGAAAGCGGTCAAGATCGACGCGGCGGGTCTCAACAGCGACCTGCACGGCTCGCCCGCATATCGGGCGCACCTGATCTCCGTGATGGCATCGCGCGCGGTGGCCGCGGCCGGCTAGCGCGCGGAGGAGTTGCCATGCGACGGGCGGTGAGCTGCACCGCCCGTTTTTTCACCTGCGCTGTACGCTGACCGCTTCACATCGGCAGTTCATGTTGCCGACTCGAGCGCGCTACCCACCGGAGACTTCCATTCAACCATCCAACGTAAGACGCGTGGCCGTCGCGATTGCAATCGCCACGGCGGTGTCCGCGGCCGCGTTCGCCAGGACGAGCCTCGACGCCCTGTTCACGCAAACGCCAAGCGAGATGAAGTTCGTTGCCGACCCCGCGCACGCCGGCTACGAAACGGCGGTGCTCGTCGGCGATCCTGCCGGGCCCGGCATCTACGCGGTGCACACGAAGCTCCCCGCCAACATCAAGATCGTGCCGCACACGCATTCGGAGAAGTGGCGGATCGCGACCGTCCTGTCCGGAACGCTGTACTACGCGCAAGGCGATACGTTCGACGAGCGCAAACTGCGGGCATTGGGACCGGGCAGCCTGATCGTCGAGCCGCAGGATGTCCCGCATTTCGCGATGACCAAAGGCGAAGCGGTGATGCTGAACATCGTCGGCGAAGGCCCGGCGGGAACGTATCCCGTGCGCAAGTAACCGGCGCGCGCCTTTCCTTATTCCGCGACGATCTTGTGCTCTGTCGCAATCTGCTTCCACTGCGCCAGCTCGTCTTTGACGAGCGTGGCGAAGGCGGCGGGGCGTATGGCGTCGGGCAGCGTCCCGTCGGGCTCCAGTACCGGTGCGAGGTCCGGCGACGCGGCGATCGCGCTGATCTCCTGATTCAGCCGATCGACGATCGCCGCCGGCGTGCCCGCGGGTGCAAAAACGCCGACCCAGATATCGACAGCGAACCCTGGCGCTACGGTGGCGAGCGGCGGCAAATCGGCGAAGGCCGCGTGCGGCTGTTTCGACGTCACCGCGAGCGCCTTTACCTTGCCGGAGCCGATCAATGGCGCCAAGGTGCTGTAGTTCGAAATCATCACCTGGATCCGGCCGCCGGCGAGGTCGGTCGCGGCGTTGGCGGCACCCTTGTAAGGCACGTGCACCATCTGGATCTTCGCGGTGTCGTCGAGCAGCTCGGTCGTGAGGTGCGCGATGGAGCCGACCCCCGCGGTGCCGTAGTTCAGCACGCCGGGTTTCGCGCGCGCGGCCGCCACGACGTCCGCCGGCGTCTTGTACGGCGTGGTGGCCGAGACCGCAAGGAGCATCGGTCCCCGCCCAACCATCGCGACCGGCGCGAACGCGGCGATCGGGTCGTACGGCAATTGGGATTGCGTCGCGGCCGCAGTCAGGAAGCTCGACGATGTGAGCAGGAGCACGGAGCCGTCGCGCGGCGATTTCGCCACGTAGTCGGCGCCGACCACGCCCGCCGCGCCGGCCCTGTTCTCGACGATCACCGGAATGTCGAGCCGCTTCGCCAGCGGGACCGCGATCGCGCGCGCAATGACATCGTTGCTGCCGCCCGGTGAAAACGGCACGACGATCTTGAGCGATTTGGGAAGCGTGACCTGCGCAATCGCGACCGGTGTCAGCGCCATCGCGGCGAAGATGCACGGAGCGATCCGGGAAATCAGCGTGCGCATGGAAATACTTTCCCTGCGAGGTTGTCGATACGGCAATCGTATCCCGTGCGCGGGACCCAAGTCGAGCCGCGCGGCTCTGCTATGATCGTTCGCCGTTGCCAGGAGAAGCTCACGAGCCATGGATTCGCTTCGCATCATCTGTCCGAACGGCCACCTCGGATTTGCGCCGTTGCGGGTCGAGAGCTTCCGGCTCGGCGTCGCCGCGCGACCCGGCTGCATCGCGGCCGATTCGGGCAGCGACGACGTCGGCCCGATCCCGCTTGGCACCGATACGTCGACGAGTCCACTCGCGTGGCAGACGCAGGATCTCGAGTACATGCTGGCCGCGTCAAGGCAGCTCGACGTGCCGATGATCATCGGTTCGGCGGGCGATACCGGCGCCAACAGCCGCGTCGATCTCTACGTGCAGATCATCAAGGAGCTCGCCGCGAAGCATCGGCTCCCGCGCTTCAAGGTCGGCTACTTCTATTCCGAAGTCGGCAAGGAGGACCTGCGATTTCGGATGCGTGCGGGTGAAACGGTTGCGGGACTCGAGGCGCATCAAGCGCTCACCGAGGCCGAGCTCGACGCGACCGAGCGGATCGTCGCGATGGCCGGCGTCCATCCGTTCATCGCGCTGCTGCGGCAGGGCGCCGACGTGATCATCGGCGGGCGCAGCAGCGACAGCTGCGTATTCGCAGCACCTGCGATCCATCACGGCTTTCCCGAGAATCATGCGTATTACCTCGGCAAGGTGCTCGAGTGCGCGTCGTTCTGCGCCGAGCCTTACGGCGGCAAGGAGACGGTGCTGGGCGAGATTACGGCGGACGGCGTCGAAGTGACGGCGATGCATCCTGCGCAGCGATGCACGGTGGCCTCCGTCGCGGGCCACGCGATGTACGAGCGCTCGAATCCGTATTTCGAGCACGTGGCCGGCGGGACGCTCGACATGTCGGAATGCCGTTACGAGCAGGTCGCCGAAAAGACGACGCGCATTACGGGCGCGAAGTTCAAGCCGGCCGTGGAGTTTCGCGTCAAGCTCGAAGGTGCCGGCAAGATCGGCGAGCGCTATGTCGGCATGGTCGGCATTCGCGATCCGTACACGATTGCCCACGTCGACGAGGTGATGGGCTGGGCACGGCAGCAAGTGCGGGAGCGCTTCGGCGATACCGGCTACGAGCTGCACTACACCGTCTATGGGCGCGACGGCATCATGGGCGAGCTCGAGCCGCTGCGGCATCGACCGGGGCACGAGCTGTGCATCCTGGTGCAGGGCGTGGCGCCCACGGCGGCGATGGCCGAGGAAGTGTGCATGACCGGCACGCGCCAGATGTTCTACGCGCGGTTGCCGGACGTCAAAGGCTCGGCGGGATCGGTCGCGTTCGCGCTCGACGAAGTGCTGCGCGCCAGCCCCGCGTACCGCTGGACGCTCAACCACACGCTTCGCTGCGACGATCCGCTCGAGCTGTTCCCGACCCATATGACGACGGCGGGGGGGTAACGGCCGTGGCGGCAACCGGAACAAAAAAATTATCGGAGCTCGCCAAGACGATCCGCAGCAAGAACGCGGGGGTCGACCTCATCACCTTCGACATCATTTTTTCCGACCGCGCGACGTATGAACGCGTCAAGCGGGCGCGCGTGCTGACCCGCGAATCGGTGCAACGGCTCTACGGACTTGCGCCCGGGCGCATCTCCGATTTCGTCGAATTCGACCCCGCCAACGCGATCAAATTCACGATCTACCGGTTGCGGCCGAGCGGAGGTCCCGGCGATCCCGATATCTTCGGCGCACAGCAATACGCGCCGCTGTTGGATATCGAAGTGCCGGACGCCTAGAAACCTTGATCTTTTGCGGGCGCGACGGCTAGAGCCGTCCCAACCGCTGATCCTTGAAGTGCATCGATGCGTTGCTGGCCGCCGCCAGTTCCGCGGCCGCATCGAGCAGTGCCGGACCCAGCTCCAGCATGCGCGCTTCGGTGAGGCGTACCCTGGGGCCCGCAATGCTGATCACGCCGATCGCGGTCCTGCCGCGAACGACGGGAGCCGCCATGGCGGTCATGCCCGGCGTGAACACCTCGTCGATCATGCTGAAGCCGCGGGAACGCGCGGCGTGCACGAATTTGAGCAACGCCCGCACCGTGGTCGGTGCATTGGGCCCGAAGTCCGCCGGCGCGCCGAATCCCTGGCGGGCCACCAGTTGCAGCGCGTCCTCGTCGCTCATCGTCAGCAGCCACGCGTGACCGGTGGCGGTACACGAGAGCTTGGCATCGGAACCCATGTCGGGGTCGTAGCGCAGTCCCCGGCGAGCCCCTTGGGCGCGGGCGACCCAGGTCAACCGCTCGCCATCCACGACCGACAGTCGCACCAGCTCACCGCTCGTCTCGGCAAGCCGATCGAGCAGGGGCTGAGCGATGTCCACGATCCCCGAACTGCTGAGGTAGCTCAATCCGAGCGAGACGAGCTTGGTCGTGAGCACGTAATCGCCCTGCTTGCGGGTCTGCCGTACGTAGTTGCACCGGGCAAGCTCCGAAAGCAATCGGTGCGCTGCGCTGCGCGGAATCCCGAGATGATCAGCGATGCTCGCCATCGGAGCGCCTTCGGCATTCGCGGCCAGGTATTCGAGGATGCCCAGTGTTCTTTCCAGGATGCCGTTCATGGCGGGTCGATTGGTTGTTGCGGCAAGCCAACGTTGACGAGGCCTTATTCTGAAGTAGAATTCGATTCCAAAGTGGAATATAATTCCAGTTTAATGGCTTTCTTTCGCCGATGCTGACGCATCAATTGGTTCGTGATCAAGGAAATAGCATGCAAATCCTCGTGCTGCACGGCCCGAACCTGAACCTGCTGGGTCGCCGCGAACCGCATATCTACGGGACGACGACGCTCGCTGAAATCAACGCGAAGCTGAGCGCGCTGGCGGCGACGCTGGGCGTGGAGGTCGATGCGTTTCAGTCGAATCACGAGGGCGCGCTGATCGACAAGCTGCACGAATCCATGGATCGCGCCAAAGGAGCGCTGATCAATCCTGCGGGGCTGACACAGCACGGCGTGCCCTTGCACGACGCCATCAAGGCCATGCCCTTTCCCGTGATCGAAGTTCATCTGTCCAACCTGGCCAAGCGCGAAGAATGGCGCCACCGCTCGATCATTTCTCCGGCCGTCCACGCCACTGTGCAGGGACTCGGCTGGCGCTCCTACACAACGGCATTCACCGCGCTTGTCGAAATGCTCCGCGAGACCGCGGGATAGGCGCTGTTGTCAGAACGCCGTCGGTCAGGGCGGCTCACTTTCTGTGGCACTTCAATGTGGAGGCAACAAATGAAGCTCGTTCGCGCATTCTTGGGGGGCATGCTCGCCGCGTTGGTCACGACCGCGTATGCGCAGCAGGGCCCCGTCCTGATCTACGGAATCATGGAGCTGTCGGGAACGGGCGCCACGCCGGGCACGAACTTCGACAACGGCGTGAAGCTCGCCGTCAAGGAGATCAATGCGGCCGGCGGCATTCTCGGACGGAAGATCGATTATCAATCACAGGATACGCAGACCAATCCGGGTGTGGCGAAAGCGGTCGCGCAAAAGGCGGTCGATCAAAAGGCCTATGTCGTGCTCGGGCCGGTGCACTCGGGATCGATGATCGTCAGCATGGGGGAGACGCGACAGGCGGAGATCACGAACTTTACCGGCGGTGAAGCGGCGGTGATCACGAAGCAGAACAATCCCTACGTGTTTCGGACGTCCTTCACGCAGTCTTCGTCGATGCCCAAGGTTGCGCGCTACATCAAGGATCAATTGAAGGCAGGCACCGTTGCGATCACGTTCACCAATAACGACTTCGGAAAAGGTGGACGGGACGAAATGCAGAAGGCGCTCGCGGCGCAGGGGATCAAGGTCGTCGCCGACGTTTCGACCGATCCCGGTCAGATCGACATGTCGTCCGCCGTCCTGCAGATCAAGCAAGCCAATCCCGACGTGCTGTTCGCCTACCTGACCGAAGAGGAGGGCGCGCGCCTCCTCCGCGAGTTGAAGAAGCAAGGGTTCAACAAGCCCATCGTGGGCGAGACCACCATCATCGGCCAAAAGGTCATCGAGCTTGCCGGCGACGCCGCCGAAGGCGTCCTCGGCCATGTCGGGCTCACGGCCGACGCACCGCAGCCGACGGTGAAGGCATTCGACCAGAAGTACCTTGCCGAATACAAGCAGCGCAGCGATCACAACGGCATGAAAGGTTACAGCGCCGTTTATGTCATCAAGGCGGCGACGGAAAAGGTCGGGAAGTTCGATTCGAAGGCGCTTGCGGCCGCGCTGCATGGCGCGAAGATTTCGGCCAAGGACAATCCCGGCGTGCTGCTGGATGTGTCGTTCGATCAGAACGGCGATCTTGATCGCGAAAGCTTCATCATCAAAGTGGTCAACGGCAAACAGCAAGTCATCGCGACCGTTCCGGCGGTGGGCGCGAAGAACTGATCGGCGCCGCCAACCTTCTGCGAAGGTGAGCAGGCGCGTCCTGGCGCTCGGCGGCGTCGTCGAGCGTCGGGACAGCGCGGACGATCACGTCACTGAAGAAAGCGCGTGAGCGCCGCAATAGTCTCGTCCGGGCGCTCTTCCAGCAGCCAGTGACCCGTGTCCTTCAGCACGACCACCGTCACATCGGAGCCAATCAGCGTCGCCTGCGCGCCCAGCGCATCGCCCAGCGACTTCTCCCCGCCGATCGAGAGCACCGGCATGGCCAGCCGGGTCTTGGCCAGCTCCGCAAAGTCCGTCGCCGTCTTGGGGAACGACGCGAAGTACGCAAAACCCGAAGCCGTCCGCCCGGGGCGCGCATAAGCCTGCGCATAGAAGCGCCGGTCCGCCTCGGAAAGCGAGCGTGTCCTGTCGGCCGCGAAATTGTTCCAGAGGTCGTCGAGGTAGATGCGCTCGCGACCCTTGGCGAGCGCCTCGGGCGCCGCTCCGTAGAAACGGAAGTGCCAGATCCCCGGGTTGTTGTAGATGGCCTCCCAGCCCGCGACGCCGGGCAGGAACGCATCCATGAGCGCGAGCTTCTCGACTTCCTGCGGATACATCGCAGCGTACGCATAAGCGACCATGAGCCCGATGTCGTGGCCGACGACGCGCACCTTCGTGTAGCCGAGCGCGCGCACGGCGGCGTGGATGCGCTCGGCCGAGGTCTTCATGTCGATGCCGCTCTTCGGTATCGACGAATCGCCGATGCCCGGCAGATCGGGCGCAACGACCGTGAACCGTGGCGCCAACGCCTTCACCAACGGCTTCCACATCCGCGACGTCTCCGCGTAGCCGTGGATCAGAACCACCGGTGGGCCGTTGCCGCCGACCGTGACGCTCACGGTGCCTCCATCGACCGGCACCGACTGCGTCTTGAAGCCCGGTCCGAAGTCGGCGGCGCGCGCGGGCGCAGCGGCGATCAGCGCGCCGAAACAGCAAAGTGCAACCAACAGCGAAGTCGTGGAACCGCGCGACATGAATCTTCCCAGGGGTTAGCGGACTCGAGCTCTATTGAGTCACGTAACCGCAGCGGCGATGTGTCCGACGCAATTCAAATGACACAATAAATAGGCACTGGACGGTCCGCGCCTCCAATCACCGGGGTCCCATTGGTTGTGCCAGGGCCTCGGAGATCAACCCAAACAACTCGGCTTCGCCGAGCGCGGCACCGGCGGCAAGACCCGCTGACAACGCTTCCGGGCGCTGTTCACCTTCGATTGCCGGCCGCGCTTCGGCGATCAAGCGCCGCTCATTCACCTGCAGCGGTACGGCAGTCCGAAGCTGCTGCGCGTCCAACGCGCCAAGCAACAACGCGGCAGTATCGATCTGTCCGCGGCGCCAGAACAGGTAGACCCACTCCTCGAGGTAGAGCGCGTGGGCGCGGCGCATGATCGGCAACGAGTCGGATGCCGCAGCCGACGCGTCGTCGATGTGGCCCGCCTCGCTTAGTACGCCGATCAGATTCGCGTACAAGGTGGCCATGTCGCTGTCGGCGGCCGGACGCGCTCGCAACTCCTCTGCGAGCTTGCACGCCTCGCGCGCGGCTTCTTCGATCGGTCCGGCTGTCCACAGCACGTTCACCAGGTTCGACCGAGCCATCACCTCGAGGCGCCAGTCCCCCGCTGCCGCACTGACGCGGACGACATCACGGACGAACGTGAGTGCCTCGTCGAGCCGGCCGGTTTCCAGAGCAAGGTAACCGCCGATGCGCAACAGGAAAATGCGAAACTCGACTGGCCAGTCCGGGTTGATGAGTGCCCGCGCCTCGTCGAGGGCGGCCTGTGCGGCGGCGTCATGGCGCTGCGCGTTGCGATGCCGCGCGAGCTGGATCAGGCAGGAAAAGACCCGGCGCGGCCGGCCGAGCGCCTGGTACAACGACTTGGCGCGGGAGGCCGCGTCCGCCTGCAGAGCACGAGGCAGGCGGGAGCCCATGTTGCCGGCGGCGAGGGCCCGCCAATAGCGCGCAGCGACGGCAGCGTCCACGGCACCGTCTTCGACGTTCTTCTGCAACGGCAGCAGCCAATCGGCGCACTCGACCGCGTAGTCGATGAGCGCACCTGCATGCGCCGCGAGCGCGATGGCGACTTGAATGTCTCCTGCTTCGCTGATCGCCCACGCATGGGCAGCCCGCAGGTTGTCCAGCTCCGGCAGGACCAGCGCGGCGTATTGGTCGGTTCGCAGTTCACCATCGAGGTTCGCGCCATCAATCCTTGCCATGAATTTCCGCATGGCCAGCGCATGCCGCTTCAGGATATCGGCGGTCTCGGATGCGGCCAGTTGCTCCAGCGCAAAGGCCCGCGCCGACTCGAGCAGGCGGTAACGTGGGGTATCGCCCGCGTCCGCCACGACCAGCGACTTGTCGACGAGGGCGCTCAGATGATCGAGCACCGCCCATTCATTGAGCTGCGCGTCTCCGGCGACGTCTTGCGCCATCTCCATCGTGAAGCCGCCGGCGAACGCGCCAAGGCGCCGGAAGACGGCCTGCTCGGATTCGTTCAGCAGGTTGTGGCTCCACTCAAGTGCGGCGCGCAACGTTTGGTGCCGGCGCAACGTGGCGCGCGAGCCTCCGGTGAGCAGCTTGAAGCGCGCATCGAGCTTGTCGCGCACCGGGCGCAGGCCAAGTGTCGCCACCCGCGCCGCCGCCAGCTCGATGGCCAGCGGCAGGCCGTCCAGCCTGCGGCAGATGTCGATCACCAGCGCCAGGCTCTCGTCGTTCAGTGCAAAACGCGGGTCCACTGCCCGCACCCGGGCCTCGAACAACGCCAGGGCACCGAACTCTCGCGCGTCGCTCGCTGTTGTCCCGGACGGCACCGCGAGCGGCATGACCCGGTATTGCTGCTCGTCCGGCAGATGCAGCGGTTCCTGGCTGGTCGACAGGATCGTGACGTTCGGCGCACCCTGCAGGATGGCCTGCACCAGTACCACGACCGCATCGAGCAGGTGCTCGCAATTGTCGAGCACCAGCAACGCGGTTCGCGGCGCCATGACGGCGACCAGCTCGTCGAGCGCGGGTCCCTGACCCGCCATCTGGATGTCCAGCGCCTGCGCTACGGCGTTGGGCAGGAGCGCCGGGTCGGACAACCCCGCCAGCTCGACCATCCATGCGCCGTCGGGCCAGCGGCCGGCCAGCGCGTGCGCCGCGGCTTGCGCCAGACGGCTCTTGCCGATGCCGCCCGCGCCCACGACGGTCACGAGGCGGTGCGCGTCGATCAGCGCGTGCAGAGCGGTAAGGTCCGCTTCGCGGCCATACAGCAGCGGCAAATCCTTGGGTAGATTGGTCCGGGGTGCGGGCGCCTCGCTATTCTTCGCCGTAGGAGCCGGTACTGGTACTGGCGCGACGGCGCTCGTGCTGGCGTCCGTTGCGGCGTCGAGCGCGGCGTTGAACCGGTAACCGCGCCCCGGGATCGTCGCAATGACTTGCGGGCCCAGCACCTTGCGTAATGCGCTGATCTGTACCTGCAGGTTGTTCTCCTCGACTACCAGCCCTGGCCAGACAAGATCGAGCAATTCGTTCTTGGCGACCAGCCGCTCGCGCCGTTCGATCAAAGTGCGGAGCACGTCGAATGCTCGTCCGCCCAGCGTGGCCGGCTGCCCTTCGACCAGCAGCTCCCGTGAGGCCGGGCGCAGCTCAAAGTGGCCGAAGCGATAGGAGGCAACCAGGGGATCGGCGGCGGACATTGGGTAGCAAGTGATGCGAAGTTGCTGAATTTACCCCATTGGCCGAGATCCAAGAACGTCCGGGGCCAACGTGGGCCCCGGCGCGGACAATTGCTATGCTACCCATCGCTCGT